>Ga0209784_100089_pt1 | contig 119510 bp, 119 predicted proteins | sample AraplaCvi_mLB_r2_2_FD_184284 | JGI IMG/M metagenome (GOLD analysis project Ga0209784, IMG submission 184284) | Arabidopsis root microbial communities from North Carolina, USA - plate scrape CL_Cvi_mLB_r2 (SPAdes) (version 2) | ecosystem: Host-associated > Plants > Roots > Endosphere | place...
AGAAGTTGTGCTGGTTGTGCTGCCAGCATAATGAACCGATTCGTCGCAAGCCCATACAAAAAAGATGCATTGCAAAATTACTTTGCAATGCATCTTTTTTATGAATTTTTATAGTCAGAAAAATGATTAGGACCGGAACGCAGGACATCGCTGATAAAAGAGCCAGAATCGCTGATAAAGTATCGAACATCGCTGATAAAAGGGCTAGAATCGCTGATAAAGTATCGAACATCGCTGATAAGAGAGTCAGAATTCCTGATAATAGAGAGTCAAGTCCTTAATATTGTGTAAAATTCTATACAACTGTTCTTCAACTCTGACTTTAGTTTAGTCAAATTGTCCAGCTTATGTTGGAATTCGCTGCTAAAAGTGTGAGTTGCGCCGCTAACCAAAGGAAGAACGCCGCTAAAACACAAAATTCCGCTGCTAACCAAAGAAAGAACGCCGCTAAAACTTGAAAGAGCCAGAATCGCTGATAAAGAATCAAATATCGCTGATAAAAGAGTCAGAATCGCTGATAAAGTATTGAACATCGCTGATAAAAGAGCCAGAATCGCTGATAAAGAATCAAATATCGCTGATAAAAGAGCCAGAATCGCTGATAAAGTATCAAACATCGCTGATAAAAGAGTCAGAATCGCTGATAAAGTAGCGAACATCGCTGATAAGAGAGCCAGAATCGCTGATAAAGCATCAAACATCGCTGATAAAAGGGTCAGAACACCGCTGATAGTGAACCGAAATCGCTGATTGATTCATGATGAAATAAAGTTTATGAAAAAATTATAATTTTATATTTGATTTTCCATTAGCGCTTTGTAATAATTGAAATTCAATATAATATGTCACTAATTTTTACCTTATTTCAGCGGGTGCCCCACACATCCGCTGAAATAGAATGCCAAGCCATACCTGATAAAGAAAGGAGTTCGATAAAAATGTTAATAAGAGAGGCAAAACGTGAAGATGCTGAACAGATCATAGCTGTCATAAAAAATGCGGAAGAGTCTAATTTAATGTTATTCGGGCCAGGTGAAAGAAAATTAGAGACTGAACAATTTACTAAATTTATTGAGAATAGTAACAATAACAGCCATACTGCTTTGTTGATAGCTGAAATAGAAAAGAAAGTAGTTGGTTATTTAATTGTTCAAGGTAATAATATGCCATCTAGAGTTTCACATCGAGCCTATATTGTCATAGGTATCCATAGTGATTATAGAGGCCGGAAAATAGGTACGGCATTATTTAGTCACCTTGACGAGTGGGCAAAAAGAAAGGGTATGCATCGCTTGGAACTAACAGTAATGGCGAACAATACAGTAGGTGTTGCTTTATATAAAAAAATGGGATTTGAAATTGAGGGAACTAAGAGACATTCCTTATATGTTGATGGTGAGTACATTGATGAATATTTTATGTCAAAATTATTGTAATACAAAGGGTGTGTGTATATGAATTCTAGAAGAAACACTAGAAGTATTAATATCGGTACTTTTTCACCATCATCGCCAGCATCCGTCAGTGCCCTTTCTCGATATAAGCGTGCAAAAGCTTTTCTTGAACAAAGAAATATAAACTTAATCGAAGGAAGTCTAACTGGTAAATCTGATATGTATCGCTCTGGCACTCCAAGAGAGCGTGCTGAAGAGTTAAATAAATTAATAAGAAATCCAAACGTCCCCATCATCATGTCGACAATCGGTGGTACAAATTCAAATAGTATGCTGCCATATATTGATTATGAGGCGTTTCAAAGCAATCCAAAAATCGTCATTGGTTACTCTGATGCAACGGCAATTTTACTGGCACTTTACGCAAAAACAGGAATTACAACTTATTACGGTCCAGCATTAGTTCCTTCCTTTGGTGAATTTGAACCATTAGTCAATGATACATATCAATTCTTCGAGAACTACTTCTTTAAGTCACAATCTTTGCCTTACGAAATTCCAATGCCTCCCTATTGGTCAGATGAACCCGTCAATTGGTTAGAAAAAACGGTAGAAAAAAAGTTATATAAGAATGAATGGTTGACGGTTCAAGATGGAATTGCTGAAGGTAGATTAATTGGTGGCAATGTAAATGCTATGTATGGATTTATTGGTACTTCTTATTTCCCGAAAATTCTTGATGGAGATATCTTATTAATAGAAGATTGCGCTAAAAATACAGCTATCGTTGAGAAAAATTTTGCGATGCTGAATTTACACGGAGTATTTGAAAAAATAAGTGGCATTATTTTAGGCAAGCATGAACGCTATGATGATTTAGAGACTGGACGTAAACCATATGAAATACTGCTTGAACAGTTAGACGGCATTGATATCCCGATTTTAGCAGAATTCGATATATGTCATACACACCCGATGCATCCAATTGCTATAGGAAAACAAGTAAGATTAGATGCAACGGCTAAAAAAGTCTATTGTATTGAGAAATGGTTGTAAATTAAATAAGCCCTGCTGATTTTTTGCAGGGCTTAGTCCAATTATGATTTAACATAGTCATTATCTGTAATAGCATACATTTTAACATTTTGATGATTCCCCTTAACGAACATACTTTTTCGTAAAATCCCCTCAAAAAGCATCCCTGATTTCTCCATTACTTTTTGAGATCCTATATTCTCTTCAAAGCATCGTGCTTGAATTCGCACTAATCCTAATTCGGTAAAACCAAAATCGATTAGTTTTTTTACTGCTTCAGTCGTTATCCCTTTATTCCAATTATCTTCAGATAGAACATAGCCTATTTCCGCACATTTATGCTTGTCAGTTATAGCAACAAAATCGATAGTGCCAATTAAATTTTGCTCAAATTCGATGCCCCATAATAGATGATTATCTTGTTTATAGCCATTTAAAACTAATTCAATAAACTCTTTTGTTTCGTCTAAATTCTTATGGGGTTCCCATGTAACATAGCGTGCTACTTTTTCACTTGAAGTGTAGTTGAATATTGCTTCTGAATCATTTAATGAAATTGGCCTTAACGTTAATCGTGCTGTTTTTAAAACAGGTGGTGCTTGTTTAAAAATGTTATTGCTCACAAAACTCCCCCTTCATTTGTGCAATCATTAAAGTTTATCTAATTATAACCAGATTTATAAATTATTGTGAAGATATTCGTTAGAGTAAATTTTAAGGTTGAAGGGAGAAAATGGAAAAAAGCACTGCACTATTATGGATTTACATTCGATTGGAGGGGAGGTTGGGCGACGCCTTGGGGATGAGTGATAGAGGAATTAAGGCTAAAACCATCACACCCTATGATAAAGCCTTCGTGACCAACATTGTGCTATTGCTGTCGCTTCGTTGCACTACGCTTTCGCGCCAAAAACATCTGTTTCGCCCGAAATTCTGGAGCGTTGTGGATGTTGTCTGTGCGAAAGCGAAGCGACAGCAACATGTTTTTGCCTGTGCGAAAGCGAAGCGACAGCAACATGTTTTTGCCTGTGCGAAAGCGAAGCGACAGCAACATGATTTTTTCTGTGCGAAAAGCACCACCTGCACATTAGTTCTTTTATTATAAAGGAAAGCGAGCGGAATACTTCGGAAAACAACAGTAGAGTCACAGTGCCAAATGAAAAAAGCGAGGTATTCAACGATTTACTCGTTAAATACCTCGCGATGTGAGAAGATATAGACTTTTTCAGTGCCCTCCTTCAATGGAGAGCCCTTTTTACATGTGTTTATTAATTATCTTTAACGTCTTTTCGGTTTTTCTTTAACATTTTAGATAGCATTTCATAAACGATTGGTACAACTACTAATGTTAATAAAGTTGAAGATAGTAGACCACCGATTACTGTAATTGCTAGGTCTTTTGAAATTAGACCACTGCCACCATTTCCAAGTGCCATTGGAATCATCGCACCGATTGTTGCTATGGCAGTCATTAGGATTGGACGTAAACGAGTTGCACCAGCCTCTAAAATGGCCTCGCGCATTGCAAGTCCGTCACGTTCCATATGAATAATGCGGTCTACTAATACGATGGCGTTTGTTACTACGATACCGATTAGCATTAATAGTCCCATCATAACAGAAACAGAAATTGTTTGACCTGTGACGAATAATCCGACGAATGCTCCAATTACTGCGAATGGCAGGGAGAACAGAATAGCGAATGGTGCTAAACCTTCACCGAATGTTACTACTAGGATGAAGTAAACAATCGCGATCGCAGCTAACATAGCAATTCCAAGCTGTGTGAACGTTTCTTGCATGTCTGCAGCAACGCCTCCAACGCCAGTCGTTACACCTTTAGGTAAATCTAATTTATCGATTTTTTTATCAGCAGCTGAAGTAGCTTTTGAAATATCGTCACCTACAATCGTACCAGAAACTTTTGCGAAGTATTCACCTTTTGAGCGAGATAATGAGTTTAATGTAGTGCCTTCTTCTACTTTTACTAACTCACCGATTGTCATTGTTGTGCCTAAAGCTGTTTGAATTTTAGTAGCTAATACATCATCAAGAGATTTAGCGGCAGCTTTTTCTTCATGCTGTACAATAACATCAATATCTTCACCATCATACTGAACTTTAGTTAGAACTTCTGGTGATGTATTTTGATTTAAAGCCATTACAATTTGAGCAGTAGTTAAACCGTATTGTAGAACATTTTTTTGCTCTACTTTTAAAGTATTCTCAACAAATGGATCTTCAGTATCAGACTTAATCTCTTCTAAACCATCAACTTCTTTTAGTGCGCCTTCTACTTGTTTCACTGCTTTACGGAGCTTATCTAAATCTTCACTATATAATGTGTAACTTACTTCATTTGAAGATGATGACATTGATGAGAAGTTTTGAGATTTCCATTCTCCTGATTGACCAATGTTAGTTACATAATCTTCAACTTCTTTACGTGCCTCAGGGAAGTCCTTCATATCTGGATCGAAGATGAGGTACATTAAGGCACCACCGGCACCGCCACCCATCATCATTGCAGAAGGATCAACATGTTTAGGGTCATTGATCGAAACTTGTAAAATATTAACGTCTTTACGTTTCATTAATTCTTTTTCTACTTTTGCCACATTTGCTTCTGTATCTTTCATTAGCTCGCCTGTACCAGGAGTGTACGTTAAGTACATAACCTTATCTTCTTGTGAGCCCATGAAACTGAAGCCAATAAGTGGTGTTAAAGCAAGAGAACCAACAAGCAATACAATCGCTATAATCGATGTAATGATTTTGTGATTTAATGATTTTGCTAGTACACCTTTATACCAAAGAGCTAGTTTACCAACTTCTTTATGTTGACTTTCTTTTTTCTCACCGTATATTTTTTTACGGAATAGGAAGTGAGATAAAGCTGGAACAATTGTAATCGCCACTATTAATGAAGCACCTAGCGCAAACGACATTGTTAACGCAAACGGCATGAATAATTCACCAACCATACCGCCTACAAACATTAGTGGGGCGAATACTGCTACGGTTACTAATGTAGAAGAAAGGATTGGTTTGAACATTTCAATTGTCGCTTCACGAATAAGAGCGCGACCTGTTAGTTTTTCATCTTTTAAATGGATACGTCGATAAATATTTTCAACAACTACAATGGAGTCATCAATTACACGACCAATCGCCACGGTTATCGCGCCGAGAGTCATAATGTTTAAGGTGATATCCATCCAGTTTAATAATAGTAATGCCATGAATACTGAAACTGGGATAGAAATAATCGAAATAATTGTTGATTTGAAATCACGTAAAAATAGTAAAATAATTAATACGGCAATGGCACCACCGAATACTGCTTTTTCAATCATTGTGAACACTGAATCTTCAATCGGTTTACCTTGGTCAAGTGAGATATCCACTTTTAAGCCGTCTAATGATTTTTCTTCGTCTTGCATTAAATCTTTCACTGCATTTACGACTTTTACCGTATTTGCATCTTGAGCTTTAACGATTTGAATCGCAATCGCATCTTTGCCGTTTGTACGTGATACGGATTGTACTTTACCTTCGACTTCAATCGTTGCAATATCGCCTAAGCGAACGAATGGAGAAGGATTTGTAGCTGAAGGTGTAACTGGAATCAATAAGTCTTTTAACTCATCGATAGATTTAACTTTACCGTCTACTGAAACGGCCTGTTCACCTACAGTAAATTGATATAAACCAAGTGAAAGCGACATATCACTTGCTTGAATCATTTGCTTGACTGAATCCTCTGTTAAGCCAAGAGCAGCCATTTTTGCTTTATCATATTTAAATGATACTTCATTAATGTGCTGACCGTTGATAGTTGCTGAAGCAACGCCATCAATTTTTTCAATTTTAGGAAGTAGAATGTTTTCTACTGTTGACGTTAATCCGACAATATCGTCCTTAGAGCTACTAACCGATAAAGCGACAACAGGCATCATATTCATGCTAATCGCCATAACTGTCGGTTTTTGAGCACCGTCAGGTAATTTTATACCTTCTAACGCGGACTCTAATTGGCGTTTTTTCTCATCCATATCAATTCCATAGTCATATTCCACTTGAACTTGTGCTACGTTTGAAGAGGATGATGAGTAAACTGCTTTTACATCTTCTAAGCTTTCAATTGATTTTTCAAATGGTATGGAAAGCTCATTCATTACCTGTTCAGGTGTTGCACCAGGGTAAACACCCATTACAATTAAATATGGTATAGAAATGTCAGGTATGGATTCCATTTTCATTTTTGTACCTGAATAAATACCAGAGACAGTGATGATAATTGTTAATAACCACACTGCCAATTTGTTTTTCAATACGAAATTAACTAAACCTTTCACCTTCACACCTACCCTTTATTGACTAACTAGATTTCGTTATTTATACTAATGACTAATCGGTCATTTGTCAATGAAACACATTAGGAGAGAATTAAAAGTATGTTAAAAAAGCAACTTATTATGGAGAAAGCGTTGGAGCTATTCTCAGAACAAGGCTTTGAAGCTACATCTGTACAGCAAATTACAGAACGATGTGGAATTTCAAAAGGCGCATTTTATTTATCTTTCAAAACAAAAGACGAGCTTCTGATTTCAATGGTAGAGAATTATCTACAACAATTTGTGACTGACGTTGACCAAGTAGTCAGAAGTTCACTTAGTAAAGATATCATTTTGGTTGAATTTTACAAAAGTATTTTTCTAGCTTTCAAAAAACATGCTGCATCTGCTCGTGTGTTTTTGAATGAGAAAGTACTTCTAACAAAAAAAGAATTGTTTCAGAAAATAATTGCCTATGATATCGAGATGTCTAAGTCGATTATTTATATGCTTGAGCAGCTATATCAGGACAAACTTGACGATACTAAATATGATGTTATGTATTGCATTAAAGGATTCATGAAAAGTTATTCAGAACTTTTTATTTTTTCGGATATACCACTCGATTTAGATCAATTGTCTAAATCTCTAGCTGAAAAGACAGAAATTCTTGCAAAGTATACAACGATTCCATTTATGACCGAGGAACTCGTTCAATTAACAGCAAAACCTTGTAATGAAGATTTTTCAAAGGAATCTTTACTAGAATTAATCGAACAACATCTAGATGGCTTAATAGACACTATAGAACGCGAGTCTCTAGAATTATTAAAAGAACAAGTCGAAAATCCAACCTATAGTAAACCGATTATAAAAGGTTTAATTGAAAACATACGCTTGCAGCCAGATTATCGTTGGGTTGCTTATGTAATAGCTAAATACTTTAATATGTAGACATAAGGATAGGATTGCACACTTATCTACATGTAATACAGTGTCTGTAACGATAGATAAAGTTTAGTTAAGGTTAAAGAATATTGTACGAAAACTCGAAGTGTTAGCGGCAATTAAGTAATTGTCTAGGTGACTAGAAGTGTGGGTATGGTTTCTGACAGTGTTGAAATAAGGATAGAATAGCCATTCTTGTGTTACTCTAATTCATTATTGTTGAAATGGTTTTAGAGTCGTCATACTCTATACGAAAAAAAGAGCAAAGAGGTTCCAAAAAAATGAAAATAAAAAAACTACGCAATTTTGCGTAGTTTTTTTATGATAATTAAACTTCCATAATGATCGGTAAAATCATAGGGCGACGTTTTGTTTTTTCAAACAAATATGGTCCTAAAACGTCGGTAATTTCATTCTTTAGCTCAGTCCATTGAGGAGTTTTGCCTTGAATGGTCTCGTTTAGGTGACGGTTTAGCATTTTTTGTGCTTCATTAATCATCGTACCTGACTCACGCATGTAAACAAAGCCTCGTGAAATAATGTCTGGACCGGAAACGATTTTTTGGTTTTCCATATCCACACTTACAACAACGATCACTAAACCTTCTTCAGAAAGAATGCGACGATCGCGTAATACGATATTACCGATATCTCCTATACCATTGCCATCAATATAAACGTCTCCTGAAGGAATACGACCTGCTACATGTGCTTCGTTGGCACTTAATGCTAGCACGTCACCATTCTCCATGACAAATGTATTTTCAAGCGGAACATCACAATCTTCTGCTAGATGCGTATGCATTTTCAACATACGGAATTCACCGTGAATTGGCATAAAGAATTTAGGCTTCATTAAGCGCAACATTAATTTTTGTTCTTCCTGAGAACCGTGACCAGAAGTATGGATATTATTTAGTGCACCATGTATAACTTCTGCCCCTGCACGGAAAAGTAAGTTGATGATCTTATTTACACTTACTGTATTTCCTGGTACTGGTGAAGAAGAGAAGACAACTGTGTCACCAGGCTGGATTTGGATTTGACGATGTGTACCATTGGCAATACGAGAAAGAGCAGCCATTGGTTCACCTTGAGAGCCTGTACATAATATCATGACTTCATTGGCAGGAAGACGATTAATGCTTTGGGCATCAATAAATGTATCCTTTGGTGCATTAATATAGCCTAGTTCACGACCAATTGTAATGGCATTATCCATTGAACGTCCGAAGACAGCAATTTTTCGTCCGTATTTTACTGCAGCATCTGTTGCTTGCTGTAAACGGTGAATGTTAGATGCGAAAGTTGCGAAAATAATACGACTATCTACCTTGCGGAAAATTTCATCGATACTTTTACCAACTGTACGCTCTGACATTGTGAAGTTCGGCTTTTCTGCATTCGTACTATCTGAAAGTAAGCATAGTACGCCATCACGGCCGATTTCAGCCATTTTTGTTAAGTTGGCTGGCTCTCCTACAGGTGTAAAGTCAAATTTAAAGTCACCTGTATGCACGATGTTACCAGGTGGTGTTTTTACAACGATTCCGTAAGCATCTGGAATACTATGTGTTGTTCTAAAGAAGCTAACAGATGTTTTTCTGAACTTAATAACATCTTCTTCTTTAATTTCGATAAGCTTTGTTGTACGTAGTAAGCCATGCTCGTCTAACTTATTGCGTAACAAACCAAGTGCAAGCTTACCGCCATAGACAGGAACATTTACTTGACGTAATAAGTAGGGAATACCACCGATATGGTCTTCGTGTCCATGTGTAATAAATAATCCTTTAATTTTGTCAACGTTGCGTACTAAATACGTATAATCCGGAATAACGTAATCAATACCGAGTAAGTCGTCTTCTGGGAATTTAATGCCGGCATCAATTAAAATGATTTCATCTTGAAATTGAACGCCGTAAGTGTTTTTGCCGATTTCGCCCAGTCCGCCGAGCGCGAAAACAGCTGCTTGGTCATTTTTAACAAACTTCATGTTTGTTAAATTTCCTCCAAGATAAAGTTCGGGCTTGCTTGTTCGTAGGCTAAATAGTTACCTTCAAGCAATTGAACGAACTCGATGTTATAGTTTCGGTCTTTTAGCTTTTCACGTACTTCGCGTTCTGAAGCAGCTTCTAGGTATAGACTTTTAGTGTTTTCGCGAACTGGAATTTCATTTGCTTTTTCTTGATAATAAACTTTGTAAATCATAGTTTGCTCTCCTTTAATTGCGTACAATTTTATTGCACCTTTGACTAATACCACACACGTACTACAAGAAAAAACAGCAAATTCCTAGTAAGTAAAGGAAGAAATTAGGTGTTTGAAGTTCTTGTATTCTCAGTGTTACAATCCAGACGTAATTACAACAAGGTGTAATTGAATTATGCAATGAGACAGTGGTTGCACATAGCCAAATAAATGCATTTCCTTTATATTATCACGCAGTTACTCTAAAATAAAGAAAAGCCCTTCAAATAATGAAGGGCAAATGTTAGGCAATTGATTTTTTTCCGAGTATGCCGCGAAGTTGCTTCAACAATTTACGTTTGAATTTCTTCAACATGGCACATCACTCCTTAGGATCATTATAATAAAAAATATTGCCTCTGTAAAGTCAACAACCTTGCAGAATAATACATAATGAAGGGGACTATAAGATGAAGAAAATATTATTTTTTGATGTAGATGGTACACTTTATAATAGTGAGAAAATATTACCGGCTTCTGCGAAAGAGGCACTTTTGGAAGCTCGTCGTAATGGATATGAGATAGCGATTGCAACTGGACGTGCACCTTTCATGATTCAATCCTTACTAGAAGAGCTAGATATTAATACGTATGTGACATTTAACGGACAATATGTTGTTTATCGTGGTGAGGTTATCTATGCAAATGGTGTTGGAAAAGATGAACTAGCCAAAATCATTGCCTTTGGTGAAGAGCGAAATGAACCTGTAGTATTTTTAGACGACAAGCGTATGGTTGCATCCGTAGGAAATAACAATATGGTAGTAGAAAGTCTAAATACATTGAAATATGAGTATCCAACTATAGACTCAACTTATTATATGCAGAACGATGTTTATCAAACACTTATTTTTATGGAAGAAAAAGATGAACATTTATATCGTAAGGCATTTCCAAACGTGCAATTTGTACGCTGGCATCACTATTCTTGTGATATTTTACCGAACGGAGGCTCGAAGGCTGCTGGTATTGAAAAGGTCCTTGAGAAGATAGGGCTGACGTTAAATGATGCGATTGCTTTTGGGGATGGACTCAACGATATTGAAATGTTGCAAGCTGTTGGAACTGGCGTTGCGATGGGGAACGGACATGAGAGAGTAAAGGCTGTTGCTACTCATGTTGCAGAGCATGTGGACGAGGATGGTCTTGCTAAAATTATGCGCCAATTAAATATTATCTAATTTATTTCAGCGGAGTCCAAACATTCGCTGAAATAAATAAGGTCTCCGGCACGCTAATAAAGGATTTTAGGTTAATTGATCTGCATCCTGTTATAGTTACCGCTACCACTTACGGTAAAAGACATCTGCCGCTGCCGCTCCGCTTTCGCGAAAAAGGCATCTGCAGGCATAAGAGTGCCGAGGCTAATTCGTTGAAAAAAGAAACTAAAGAAGCAACTAGTTGTCAATCAATTCTTACAACTAGTTGCTTTTGTATTTAGTAATTTATTCAGTGTCTTTAATGTTTGTTTTTACTATTTTCAGTTGTACACCATTATCCGTGAAATGATTGATCGTGTCTTCTGGTAGGGCGTTATCAGTAATAATCATAGCTACCTCATTTACTGGACAAACTTGAATGGCGACATCTTTGTTAAATTTTGAAGAGTCTGCTGCTACATAGACAGTTTGAGAAATATTTATAATTTGTTTCCGGGTAATAGCCTCTTCTAAATTGAAATCGGAAATTCCTTTTTCAATCGATACGCCACTAGCACAAATAAACGCTTTATTAATATTAAGGTGATCGAAGCGGAAGAGGAAATCGTTAGATGTTACTGATTTTTCGGAATGTCGAATTTTACCACCGAGGATAATCACTTCGATATTGGAGCCAATTAAATCAAAGGCTACTGGAAGTGAGTTTGTAATGACAGTTAATTTTTCTTTCTCTAATAAAAATGGTGTCATTTGGTATGTGGTTGTTCCGCTATCTATAAAAATGCATTCCCCATCTTGTACTAAAGAAGCACATGCTTTTGCAATAGCGATTTTTTCTGGTAGCTGTTCATGAAGTCTGTGATCGATCAATCCCTCAACAGGTTCCAGATATTTTACACCGCCATAAAACTTCTCGATTTTCTTTTCTTGAACAAGTTGTTGAATATCACGACGGATTGTTTCCATGGATACGTTGAACTCATTTGTTAGTGTTACTAATTTAACTACCTTATGCTTCCGTACAAATTGCAAAATAAGCTGCTGTCTTTCTATTGTATACATTTCATCACCTCTCCTTATCATTTACTCAAAACACTTATAACCTTGTCAACACTTGGTCAGAATTTACTCAACATTTACACAAGTCCGTAATTTCCTTTACAAATAGTCCCTAAACTAAAACTAAGAACTAAAGAGAGGTGAAGGATTTGTTAGAACTAAAAAATATCTCGAAAAACTATAAAAATAAAAAAGTTATAGAGAATATAAATTTAAACATTCAATCTGGTGAAATAGTTTCTTTACTAGGACCGAGTGGCTGTGGAAAAACAACTTTACTCAATATTATTTTAGGTCTTACAAAACAAACGAATGGACAGCTTTTTTTCAATGGACAAGATATATCGAAACAATCAATGCAAGAACGAGGGTTTAATATTGTTTTTCAAGACTTTGCATTGTTTCCGCATTTAAATGCGTATGACAATATCGTGTATGGTTTGAAGAATAAACAAGAAGGAATGTCAAAAATGGAGGTTCAGGAATATATAGACTTTTTAGAACTGACCCCACATTTACATAAAAAGATTCATGAGTTATCGGGTGGACAAAAACAACGCGTCTCTATAGCTAGAACACTTGTCATGCAGCCTAAAATTTTATTGTTAGATGAACCGTTAAGTGCACTTGATGGGGTAATAAAAGAATCGATTAAAGAACGAATTCAATCTATTGCTCGCCAATTTAATTTAACAACTATTATTGTAACCCATGATCCAGAGGAGGCGCTCACACTTTCGGATAAAGTGCTAATTATTAATGAAGGAACTGTTTCGCAATTTGGAACGCCACAAGAAATAGTAAATACGCCGGAAAATAAATTTGTGGAAGATTTTATATTAAGGCAGCTTCATATAAAACGTCATAACATCTATCAGCTATTTGGAGAATCTTATGCTTAAATCAAATAAAATGATGAAATTGATTTTTCTGCCAATTATTTTCTTTTTTATCTTCTTTTTAGTTGTTCCGTTACTTTTTATGTTTTGGCGGTCTTTAAAAAAGGGGAATGCCATTACCATTCAAAACTATGTGGAAGCATTGCAAAATGTAGAGATTCGTGATGCGTTTTTCAATAGTTTTCAGGTCTCTTTAGTAGCGGCTTTCATAACGACTATTTTGGCTTTCTTATTGGCATATGCTGTTCATTTTACAACGATGCATCGCTCTATGAAAAAGCTTGTGCAAGTTGGTATTACATTACCGATGCTATTGCCGACCATTACATATGGCTTTGTACTCATTTATACATTTGGAAATCAAGGGATTATTACGAAGATATTTGGTCAGCCCTTGTTTTCGGTATATGGATTTAACGGTTTGTTAATTGGATATGTGCTTTATACATTACCTGTTGCCTTTATATTAATGCAAAATTCCATGCAATACATTGATAAACGTTTTCTGCTAGTTTCGGTGTTGATGCATGATCGTCCGTTGCGAAGATTTTATCATACAGTATTTCGCCCGATGCTAGGGACGATTGGTGGGGCATTCATCCTATCATTTGTTTTAAGTTTTACGGATTTTGGGATACCTGCGTCAGTCGGTGGTGGCTACAAAGTTATTGCAATTGAGTTATATCAAGCGATGCTTGGCTCCATTGTGCATTTTGAGAGAGGTGCAGTAATTTCAATTTTAATGTTAGTACCTGCCATACTTGGAGTTGTTATGTTAACGATTTTAGAACGGTTTAATTTTCAGTATAAGCAAGTTTGTAAAAGTGACCTCATTGTCCATCGGTTCCGTGATTTGATGTTTACTGTTTTCTCGTTTGTTTGTGTAGGTGGAGTGTTCATCATGTTTTTAACGATATTTATAGTACCTTTTACGAAGGGCTACCCATATGATTTCAGCTTTACACTAGAGCATGTGAAAAACGTACTAGCTGAACCGGGCTTGAAGACAGTCTATATGAATTCGCTAATTGTTGCTGCTTTGACAGCTATTTTAGGTGTGGGTGTAGCATTTGTGTCCGCTCTATTAAATGTACGAACACCGATTAAAGGAAGGAAAAGCTTAGATTTTGCTTCGATGATTACGAATACTGTGCCAGGCATGGTACTGGGTCTTTCTTATTTATTTTTCTTTAACGGAAGTTCTTTTAAAGGGACTTTTCTGATCATTATTGCGTGTAATATTGTTCATTTCTTTACAACGCCGTATTTAATGGCCAAAAATTCATTGCAAAAAATGGACCCGACATGGGAAGTAACGGCAGAGCTATTAAAAGATTCGTGGTTAAAAACTGTTATTCGCATTATTTTGCCGAATATCAGACCTACAATTTATCAAATGTTTAGCTACTATTTTTTAAATGCCATGGTAACTGTTAGCGGAGTAATTTTTCTTGTCAGTACAAAAACGATGCTTGTATCGACACGTATAAAAGAACTTCAACATTTCGCGAAGTATACAGATATTTTTGTCCTATCGATTTTTATTTTATGTACAAACCTCATTGTGAAATTAGGTTGTGACTATATAGCAACACCTAAAGAAAAACTAAAGGAGCATAAAGATGAAAAAATCAACAGTAATGATGTTAGGTACAGTTAGTTCAGCAATTGTTTTAGCTGCTTGCGGAGGAGCGAATGCGGAATCGAAAGATCAAGTAATTATTTATTCAAATGCAGATGATGAAGCAATTCAAGTAATGGAAACAACTTTAGATAAAGAAGGTTATAAAGGGAAATATTTAATCCAATCATTCGGAACATCTGAACTTGGTGGGAAAATGATGGCAGAGGGGAAAGACATTGAGGCGGATGTCGTTACGATGGCTTCCTATTTCATTGAAAGTGCGCAAAAATCTCAGTCGATGTTTGTGGACTTATCTTCAGAGTTAAAGCCTTTAGATGATGGTACTACGTTTGCATTGCCGATTTTGGGGAATATCGGCTCGATTTTTATTAATACGGATTTATTACAACAAAAAGATTTGCCAGTCCCGACGTCTATAAAGGATTTAACAGACCCTTCTTATAAAGATTTATTGTCATTTCCAAATATTCTAGACTCATCAACAGGTTGGTTATTAGTACAGGCGATTATTAAGGAGTATGGAGAAAAAGAAGGCCAAAAAATAGTAGCTGGTTTACTTAAAAATGCTGGCCCGCATATCGAAAGCTCAGGCTCTGGGCCTATTAAAAAAGTGAAAACGGGCGAAGTGGCTGTAGGGTTTGGTCTACGTATTCAGGCAATCGATGCTAAAAAAGAAGGGTTACCGATTGATTACATCGATCCAATAGAAGGTAATTTTACATTAACAGAATCTGTGGCTGTAGTAGATAAAGAAGGGGATGAAGCATTAGCCCGTGAAATAGCAAAAGTAATAGCAACAGATGCCCGTCCTGATTTGTTGAAGCAATATCCTGTTGCTCTTTATGAAGGTGAACAAGTAAATGACGAGTTTGTTCCTAAATATTTAAAGAAATGGGACACAACATTGACGGTAGATTTATTAGAAAAACATCAAGCGTTCTTTAAAGAAGCACAACAATAAGGAGCTATTAATTTTATGAACAACTATAAATTATTAACACCAGGACCATTAACGACAACAAAAACAGTAAAACAAGAGATGTTAAAGGATCGTTGCACATGGGATGATGATTATAAAAATGTCACGCAAGCAATACGTAAGCAGCTTTTACAGTTAGCGCAAGTGAAAGAAATAGATTATACAACTGTTCTTATGCAGGGGAGTGGTAGCTTTGTTGTAGAATCTGTATTAACAACTGCGGTTGGTGAGGGAGATAAAATTCTTATTATCACAAACGGTGCCTACGGTGAACGCCTAGTTGAAATGGCTAAAGTGCTGAAGCTACAGCATACAGTTTATAGTGTTCCATATAATGAACAACCGTCTCCATCCGAAGTGAAAGTGTTGTTAGAAAATGATTCAACAATCACACATGTTGCAGTTGTACATTGTGAAACGACAACGGGAATGTTAAATCCTCTTGCTGAAATAGGGAGCGTCGTGAAAGAGTTGAACAAAACGTTTATTGTTGATGCAATGAGTAGCTTTGGCGGCGTACCGATGGATGTATCAGCGTTAGGGATTGATTATTTAATTAGCAGTGCCAATAAATGTATCCAGGGGGTGCCGGGGTTCGGGTTTGTTATTGCAAGAATAGAGGAGTTAGAAAAGTGCAAAGGGCAAGCGAGAAGCGTTGCGTTAGATTTATATAAGCAGTGGGAAGTAATGAAACTAGATGGAAAATGGCGTTTTACATCACCTACACATGTAGTGGCAGCTTTTGCGAAGGCATTAGAGGAGCTCGCAGAAGAAGGTGGAATACGTGCTCGCTACGCACGATATGCGAATAATAATCAAATACTTCGCTCTCGTTTAAAAGCACTTGGGTTTAATGCCTATATTTCAGAGGAGCTACAATCACCTATTATTACAACGTTTTTATTCCCTTATGAAGGGTTTTCCTTCGAGCATTTCTATGATGCGATGAAAAAAGCAGGTTTTGTTATTTATCCAGGGAAATTAACAGATGTGGATACATTCCGAATCGGTAATATTGGCGATATTCATGAAGATGATATGACTACATTATGTAAGGTTATCGAAAATTATATGGCGGTGATGAGTAATGAAGGTTAAAGGTGTTATTTTTGATTGGGCAGGTACAACCGTTGATTTTGGTTGCTTTGCGCCTGTGAATGTTTTCTTGACGGTTTTTGAGGATGCGGGAATCAAGGTAACGCTAGAGGAAGCGCGTAAACCAATGGGAATGCTGAAAATCGATCATATTCGGACAATGCTCGAAATGCCTAGAATTCGTGAGGTATGGAACCGGAAATATGGCCGAGATTTTACGGAACAGGATGTCTTAGCTTTATATAGGCAGTTTGAATCAAGGCTAATGGAATCGTTAGCTACTTACACAGATCCGATTCAGCATGTGAAAGAAACGGTGCATCGATTAAGGGAAGAGGGCATTCGTGTTGGCTCTACGACGGGATATACAGACTCTATGATGGAGGTAGTAACTCAATATGCAGCAGTAAAAGGATATGAACCTGATTTTTTAGTGACGCCTACTCAAGTAGGAGATAAAGGACGTCCGTACCCATATATGATTTTTAAAAATATGGAGGCATTAGGTATTAAGGCGACGAAACAAGTTGTGAAGATTGGTGATACAACCTCAGATATTAAAGAGGCTTTAAATGCAGGTGTCTGGGCTGTGGGTGTTATTGTTGGAAGCTCTGAGATGGGGTTATCTGAAGAGGAGTTTATGGCTTTATCTGAAGAAAATCAGCAAATAGCTATTGAAAAAACAGCACGAATATTTAAAGAAACTGGTGCACATTATACGATTCAAACAATGGAAGAGCTGCCTGTACTGCTCGAAACAATAAATGAACGTTTAGAACAGCCATATCATAAAGTTGAAAGTGATGGGGAAAAGAGCGAAACGAGCTTGTAAAAAAGTAGACCCCGCAGTTGATAATAACTGCAGGGGTTTGCTTTCGTTTTGGGCTCCTAATCGCGCTCGTATGGTGTAGAATTTGGAATTTCCGCAAATGGATTTTTTTCATTGATGCGATCGTAAAACATAATGCCGTTCAGGTGGTCTAATTCGTGTTGGAAGGCTATAGCAGGTAAGCCTTTAAGACGCATTTTCTTCTCTTCGCCGTCAATGGTTTTAAATTTAACTGTAACACGAGCATGACGTGGTACATAGCCTGGAACATTGCGGTCTACAGAAAGGCAGCCCTCACCCGCTGCAAGGTATGAGTTTTCTACAGAGTGGCTAACGATTTTTGGGTTGATCGCTACAAAACTTAATTGTTCGCCATTGTCATCAGGCAAATGAAGGGCAAACATTCGATGTAGACTATTTACTTGATTGGCAGCTAATCCAATACCGCCGCGTAAACTATATTTATCTGCCATTTCAGGATCTTGGCTGTTTATTAAATATTGAAGCATGTCTTCTGCAAGCTTTCTTACTTCATCAGTTAAAGGGAATTTGACCTCCTCGGCTTTTGTGCGTAAAGTCGGATGACCCTCGCGAATAATATCATCCATTAAAATCATATATGAATCTTCCTTTCAACTTTGTGGTGCTTACTTATAAGTATACACCACGTCTTAACACAATCACATGAAAAAAGACCTTATTTGACTATACTTAAAAATTTTTCTAAAGCTATTAGAATGTCTAGAACTGGGCATTCTACTATTGGTAATCATGAAGGGAAACTGAATGATTGTGTACTTTTGATAAGTTGTTATAATACAGATTTCCTTTATAGGTAGTACAGTGTGGAACAGGTTTATTTAATTGTTATATTAGAAAAAATCTTTGTTTACACGCATATTATATGATTGACCGACAGTATTTTATTCAGTATACTGAGTGCAAAGAATAAGTTGTACTAGTTGAAATGGTGATTTATTTTAATACAGCTGAAAGGGAGATGTGACAAATGGGCAAGAAAAACAATAATATTTTTGATGCTAAACAAACGCTAACTGAAATAGAAGATAAATTTGAAATGTTTCAAATTTTGAATGAAGAAGGCGAAATTATAAATGACGAGGCAGACCCGAAGTTATCTGATGAGGAGCTAGTTGAGTTAATGACGCGTATGGTTTATACACGTATTCTAGATCAACGTTCCATTTCTCTTAACCGTCAAGGTCGTTTAGGCTTCTATGCACCAACTGCTGGGCAAGAAGCTTCACAACTTGCTTCACACTTTGCATTAGAAAAAGAAGATTGGATTTTACCAGGTTACCGTGATGTACCACAAATCGTATGGCATGGTTTACCTTTAGATAAAGCGTTTTTATTCTCACGTGGTCATTTTATGGGCAATCAAATTCCTGAAGGCGTAAACGTATTAGCACCTCAAATTATTATCGGTGCACAATATGTTCAAGCTGCAGGTGTAGCGCTTGGTATTCAAAAGCGTGGTAAAAAGGCTGTGGCTGTAACTTATACAGGTGATGGTGGTTCATCGCAAGGGGATTTCTATGAAGGCATGAACTTTGCAGGTGCGTTTAAATCACCAGCAATCTTCATTGTACAAAATAACCAATATGCAATTTCAACACCTCGAGAATTACAAACAGCTGCGAAAACAATTGCTCAAAAAGGTATAGCAGCAGGCTTACCGAGTATTTTAGTAGATGGAATGGATGCGTTAGCAGTTTACGTTGCAACACGTGATGCACGTGAGCGCGCAGTTAATGGCGAAGGGCCAACTTTAATTGAAACAATGTGCTATCGCTATGGTCCTCATACAATGGCGGGGGATGACCCAACGCGTTACCGCACATCGGATACAGATAATGAATGGGCGCAAAAAGACCCTCTTGTACGCTTCCGTAAATATCTAGAGGCAAAAGGTTTATGGGATGAGCAAAAAGAAGAGGCTGTTATTGAGCGTGCAAAAGAAGAAATTAAAGAGGCAATCAAAAAAGCCGATGCTGCTCCAAAACAAAAAGTAACAGAGTTAATGGAAAACATGTATAAAGGCGAAATGCCATCTAATTTAAAAGAACAGTATGAAATCTACAAAGAGAAGGAGTCGAAATAACCTATGGCACAAATGACAATGATTCAAGCAATTACAGACGCACTTCGCACAGAATTAAAGAATGATGAAAACGTTCTTGTATTCGGGGAAGATGTAGGTGTCAACGGTGGGGTATTCCGCGCAACTGAAGGCCTACAAAAAGAATTCGGTGTTGACCGCGTATTCGATACGCCATTAGCCGAGTCAGGTATTGGTGGCTTAGCAGTCGGACTTTCTCTTCAAGGTTTCCGTCCAGTTCCTGAAATTCAGTTCTTCGGCTTTGTTTATGAAGTAATGGATTCCATTAGTGGTCAATTAGCACGTATGAGCTATCGTAGCGGTGGTGTCTATAATGCGCCAGTAACAATCCGTTCTCCATTTGGTGGTGGTGTACATACACCAGAAATGCACTCAGATAGCTTAGAAAGTTTAATGACAGCACAACCAGGGTTAACGGTTGTTGTACCATCTACACCGTACGATGCGAAAGGCTTACTGATTTCATCTATTCGAAATGATAACCCAGTAATTTTCTTAGAGCATTTAAAATTATATCGTTCATTCCGTGAAGAGGTACCAGAGGAAGCATATGAAATTCCACTAGGTAAAGCGGATGTAAAACGCGAAGGTAAAGATCTAACAATTATTGCCTATGGTTTGATGGTTCACGAAAGCTTAAAAGCTGCAGAAGAGCTAGAAAAAGAAGGTCACTCTGTAGAAGTGATTGATTTACGTACAATTCAACCAATTGATATTGAAACAATTATCGCGTCAGTTGAAAAAACAGGTCGTGCAATCGTTGTACAAGAGGCTCAAAAACAAGCAGGTATTGCTGCAAATGTTGTGGCTGAAATTACAGAACGTGCGATTTTAAGCTTAGAAGCACCTGTACTTCGTGTGGCTGCACCTGATACTGTGTACCCATTCCCACAAGCTGAAGGTGTTTGGTTACCAAACTATAAAGATGTAATGGAAACAGCGAAAAAAGTTTTAACATTCTAACTTCTTTCAGCTAAATCTCCCACTTCTATAGGTGGTGAGATGAATGTGGTTTAAAGTCACTTTTCAGCGGGTGTCCAAACACCCGCTGAAAGAAGTTAAAGCCACCGGCGGATGTCACAGAATCGGAGAGGAGTTCTTAGGGGATGTTAGCCTAAAACCATCGCATCCATGCGAAAACGGCTAACTGACCTGCATCGTGCAGGCCTAAGCACAAAGCCGATTCCGGACGCAATTATGCCGAGGCATAATTGATTATATGTAGCTTCTAAATGACGGTAATATAGAAAGGATGGGTACACATGGCATTTGAATTCAGATTACCAGACATAGGCGAGGGGATTCACGAAGGCGAAATCGTGAAATGGTTCGTTAAAGCTGGAGATACAGTAAAAGAAGATGATATTCTTTGTGAAGTACAAAATGACAAAGCGGTAGTAGAAATCCCTTCTCCGGTTGAAGGGAAAGTAGAGGAAGTTTTAGTAGGAGAAGGTACAGTAGCGGTTGTTGGTGATGTTTTAATCCGCTTTGATGCACCTGGCTATGAAGACTTAAAGCTAAAAGGTGATGACCATGCTGAAGCGAAAACAGAGGCTCAAGTTCAAGCAACAGCTGAGTCTGGTCAGAAAGTAGAGAAGGCACCTGTTAAAGATGAGCAGGCTCCAGAAAAAGCTACTGAAAAGACTGAAGCTGTAACTGTAGCTGTAGCTGATGACAATAAGCGTGTCATCGCAATGCCTTCGGTACGTAAATTTGCACGAGAGCATGATGTGAATATTCGTGAAGTTAAAGGTACAGGCAAAAATGGTCGTATTTTAAAACAAGATATTGACAATTTCCTAAAAGGTGGAGGCGCTGTAGAGGTTGAAGCAGCAGCTCCGGTGGCTAATGAAGAAGCTGTGCAGCAAGAAACAACTACACAAGTAGCACCAGTAGTCCTTGAAGGTGAATTCCCTGAAACACGTGAGAAAATGTCGGGCATTCGAAAAGCGATTGCAAAAGCGATGGTTCACTCGAAACAAACGGCTCCACATGTTACACTAATGGATGAAGTCGATGTAACAGCTCTAGTAGCACATCGCAAAAAATTCAAAGATATCGCTGCTGAAAAAGGTGTCAAATTAACGTACTTACCATACGTAGTTAAAGCGCTTATTTCAACTTTACGCGAATTCCCAGAATTTAACCGCTCATTAGATGATGCAACACAAGAAATTATTCAGAAGCATTATTATAATATTGGTATTGCAGCAGATACAGAAAAAGGCTTGTTAGTACCAGTTATTAAGCACGCAGATCGTAAATCTGTTTTTGCAGTATCAAATGAGATTAATGACTTAGCGACTAAAGCACGTGAAGGCAAACTTGCACCACATGAAATGAAGGGCGCTTCGATGTCGATTACGAATATCGGCTCTGCAGGAGGACAATGGTTTACTCCGGTAATTAATCATCCTGAAGTAGCGATTCTAGGTATTGGTCGAATATCAGAAAAACCTGTAATAAAAAATGGTGAAATTGTAGCCGCACCTGTGTTAGCATTATCATTGAGCTTTGATCATCGTATGATCGATGGAGCCACTGCGCAAAATGCTTTAAATCACTTAAAGCGTTTGTTAAGTGAACCAGAATTATTATTAATGGAGGCGTAACAAAAATGGTAGTAGGAGATTTTCCAATCGAAACAGATACTCTTGTCATTGGTTCAGGTCCTGGAGGATATGTAGCCGCAATCCGTGCAGCTCAAACTGGCCAAAAAGTAACAATCGTTGAAAAAAATGTACTTGGTGGTGTGTGCTTAAACGTAGGTTGTATCCCATCAAAAGCATTAATTTCAGTAGGTCACCGTTTTGAGCATGCTAAACATTCAGATGACATGGGTATCATCGCTTCTGACGTGAAATTAGACTTCTCAAAAGCACAAGCATTTAAAGACAGCGTTGTTAAAAAATTAACTGGCGGTGTTGAAGGCTTACTTAAAGGTAATAAAGTTGAAATTGTACAAGGTGAAGCTTATTTCGTTGACGCTCATTCAGTGCGTATCATCAATGGTGAATCTGCTCAAACTTACACATTTAACAATGTAATTATTGCAACAGGTTCTCGTCCAGTTGAAATTCCAACATTCAAATTCTCTAAACGCGTACTAAATTCTACTGGCGCACTTTCTTTACAAGAAGTACCAGGTAAATTAGTCGTTATCGGTGGAGGTTATATTGGTACAGAGTTAGGTTCAGCTTATGCTAATCTTGGCTCACAAGTAACAATTATCGAAGGCGGAAAAGATATCTTAGCTGGTTTCGAAAAACAAATGACACAAATCGTGAAAAAAGGCCTTAAAAAGAAAGGCGTTGAAATTGAAGTAAACGCATCTGCAAAAGGCGTTGAAGAAACAGAAAACGGCGTAGTAGTAACATATGAAGTTGGCGGCGAAGAGAAAAAAGTTGAAGCTGACTATGTATTAGTAACTGTAGGTCGTCGTCCAAATACAGATGAAATGGGCCTTGCTGAAATCGGTATTGAATTCGGTGAACGTGGTCTTATCAATGTTGACAAACAATGTCGTACAAATATTCCAAACATCTATGCAATTGGTGATATTGTAGCTGGTCCTCAACTTGCTCATAAAGCATCTTACGAAGGTAAAGTTGCTGCTGAAGCAATCGCTGGTGAGAAATCTATCGTTGATTATTTAGCTATTCCTGCTGTATGCTTCACAGATCCAGAAATGGCAACAGTTGGTTATAATGAAGATGAAGCGAAAGCTGAAGGCATTGAATACACTGCAGCGAAATTCCCATTCGCAGCAAATGGTCGTGCACTTGCATTAAACCAAACAGAAGGTTTCGTGAAGCTTGTTGCACGTAAAGAAGATGGCTTATTAATCGGTGCTCAAATCGTAGGTGCTGGTGCATCAGATATGATCGCTGAAATGGGCTTAGCAATTGAAGGCGGTATGACTGCTGAAGATATCGCGTTAACAATCCATGCTCACCCAACATTAGGTGAAATTACAATGGAAGCTGCTGAAGTATTACTTGGCAACCCAATCCATATTGTAGCAAAAAAATAATAAAGTTTATAAAAACGGCTATAAAGCATGTGCTTTGTAGCCGTTTTTTTGTATATTACTTGTAATTTTGATAAAGTAATACTATCGAATGAATATTCTAAAAATATAATTCGGCTTGGATTATAGTAAATAGCGAATAGATTTAGCGCATGTATTAGTTAGTCTCAGAAATTAGCTGCTAGATATTCGAAAATGCTATCGAGTTTGTGTAACAAGAGATGTTGAACAAAAAACTGGGGTGATAACAATGGAACTAGGCTTAAAGGGGAAAGTAGCAGTTATTACAGGTTCAAGTAAGGGGATTGGTTATTATACAGCAATGCAGCTTGTGAAAGAGGGGGCAAAGGTTGTACTTTGTGCTCGTGGTGAAAAACAGCTTCAAGTGGCTGCTGGTTGTATTAAAAACGAAACAGGCGAGGACGTATTAATTGTACCGACTGATATTACAAAGGAAAAAGATTGTAAATACTTAATTGAGCGAGCAGTAGCACATTTTGGTCGCCTTGATATTCTTATTAATAATGCAGGGACAGCTTCAGCACAACCATTTGAATCGGTTAGTAGTGAGCTATGGCAAGCTGATATAGATTTAAAAGTGTTTGGTGCTGTCAATTGTTCAAAATATGCTACACCGCATTTGCGTAAGGCTGGTGGTGGTGCAATAGTTAATGTGACTGCGGTAATGGCTAAAACACCGCCTGCTAACTCACTCCCTACTACTGTAAGTCGTGCGGCAGGACTTGCGTTAACAAAGGCTATGAGCAAAGACTTAGGTAAAGATAATATTCGTGTGAATTCTGTTTGTATTGGGCTTATTCGTAGTGATCAAATAGAGAAGAAGTGGAAAGAAGAAGCGCCAGAATTATCGTGGGAAAATTATTCCCGTAATGTAGGTCAAACGATTCCGCTTGGTCGGATAGGGGATACTCAAGAAGCGGCGAATGTCATTACTTTTTTAGTATCAGATGCAGCTAGTTATGTGACAGGAACTTCCGTAAACATTGATGGTGGTTCAGGTCATGCATTATAGAAAAGCCTAAACTAGCAATTTTTTGAGAAAAAGAAAATAAGTTGATTGGAGCGGAGGATGGGCAACTCCTTGGGGATTAACAATAGAGGAACGAAGGCTAAAAGCATCACATCCTGTGATAACGCCTTCGTGACCAACATCGTGCTGCTGTCGCTACGTTGCACTCACGCTTTCGCGCAAAAAACATCTGTTGGCCCGAGATCCTGGAGCGAAAGCGAAGCGGCAGCAACAAATGTTTTTTCTGTGCGAAAGCGAAAGCGGCAGCACAAAGCGCCCAGCCGGGGTGGAAATCAACCACACGTTATGGTGATGCCCCCCATTTACTGGTGTCTAACGAATGAATGTAGAACAGTTTTAGACAACCTATTTAAGTTATATAGAAAAAGGATGGCTCAAAGTGTTTTGGAGTCATCCTTTTTTTCTATTGTTTTCCTAAAATTATAATAGACAGAAAATTCCTGCAGATGTAGAATAAACGTTATAGGGGGTGAAATGTGGCGAAATGTTGAACGAAAAATTTGCTTCGATGTTAAAGAGAGTTGTTCGTATTATTGTTCAGATTGGGATACTCAATATTTTTTATTACATGGGTGTCGGTATTGTGGCTTTACTACACGTACCTCTTCCAGGAAGTGTAATTGGATTACTATTACTAGCGCTTTCACTCAACTTCAAAATAATTAAAGTAGAATACATTCAAGATGGAGCCGGTTTCTTAATTGGCGTATTAACCTTGTTTTTCATTCCTGCAACAGTAGGAGTGATTGACTACCCTGAACTTTTTTCAACAACTGGCCTCTTGATTATGCTAGCCGTTATAGCAAGTACGCTAATTTCTATTTATGTTACAGGATTACTTAGTCAAATAGTTGAGAAAAAAGAGCTGGCTAAAAAAGAAACAGAAGCCGTTGTAGAAGAAGGAGAGGGGGGACTAACGGTTGATTGAAATGATTGTTGTCGTTGGCACCGTTGTCTTATTCGTTTTATTTACAAAACTTTATCAACGGTACCCACATCCTTTAATGATTCCACTAGTGACGACAACGATCGTCAGTGCTGTTATATTATTAGTCTTTAATATTCCATATGCTACTTATATGGAAGGAGGGCAATGGCTTCAAAAAATGCTAGGTCCAGCAGTTGTAGCCCTAGCTTATCCTCTATACAATCAACGTGAGATCATTATGAAATATAAGTATGCTATTTTGTCAGGTATTTTTATCGCTATGATTACAGGCTTAGCAACAATATTTGTTATGCTGAAATGGATTGGTGTCAATAAAAGCTGGCTACTGACAGCCTTACCTAAATCATTAACAACACCTGTAGGTATGCAGGTAAGTGAGACCATTGGCGGTATTCCACCATTAACAGCTGTACTCGTAATGCTAGCAGGGTTTGTAGGCGCTATTATAGGACCTTTAGTCATTAAATACGGCAAAATTGATTCAGCCGTTAGTAGAGGTGTTGCAGTAGGTAGTGCTTCACATGGCGTTGGGCTTGTTAAATTAAGAGAATACGGAGAACAAGAATTATCAGTAGGCTCACTATCTATGGCCTTAACGGCAATAATAGGCGCATTTTTATGTCCGCTATTTGTGTATTTATTTTTGTGAAAAAAAGCTATATACAGATATAAACTGTATATAGTCTTTTTAATTTTTTTCGATAATAAATTGAATGGTATGAGCAAGTCCTGTGTGGAGTATACCTTCATTTCGCATTTGTTCACCTGTGAAAAAATGGATAATCTTATAAGGTTGACACCATTTTAGAACATCTAAAGGGTCATATAAAAAATCAAGTTGTCTTGGGCCACCAGACGCGTAAGGTAGTTGATAAATTGAATAAAGTTCCATCATAATACGACCGCCAGATTTTACTGAGTTTACAATCTGCTTAAACACTTCTTGTTGCTGTTCGGCTTGGAAATGTCCAAACACCATAATAGCAGCATCAAACTTTTCTACTGGTAGTTCATCTTGCAGTAAGTCAGTAAGCTTTGTATGAACCGACACATTATGTTTTTCTGCGAGTTGTACTGTTTTTTTAAGACCGCTCTCCGCATAATCAAAAGCAGTTACTGTATGCCCCTGTAAAGCTAAAAATACAGCATTTCGACCTTCACCTTCGGCAAATGCAGCCACATTTTGATAATCTTTTAAATAGTGTACATAGTCTTCTATAAATGCATTTGGCTGCTCACCATAAACATATTCAACCGTTTTAAATCGTTGATCCCATGCGTTCATCTCATCACTCCTTTAACTTCTTTCAGCGGGTGTCCAAACATCCGTACCTGTCACTACGCTTTCGGGATAAAAGACATCTGCTGAAATATAATTGTAAGTGAAGTAAGCTCTAGAATCGAATTTTTTGCTTAGTTCATGAAAGCAACTGTGCGTTGCGAATTAGCAAATAACAATTTCTAGAATAAAGTGTAATAATCCATTATTATTTGATCAAAACCCGATAAGTTGGAGGTGAAGTTCAATGAATTTAGAAAACCGTTTAAAGGAATTAAGAGAACAACATAAGTATACGCAAGATGATGTCGCAAGTTTTTTAAATATTTCAAGACAATCCGTTTCAAAATGGGAGTTAGGAAAGGGCTATCCTGATATTGATAATTTAAGAAGGTTAAGTGATTTATATAAAATTTCTTTAGATCAGCTTATTACAGGGGAAGAAAAATATCATAAACTAGAAGCCAAAGCCTCAGTTTCAGCTTCCAATACAAATAAATCCGATCACAAAACTATTGGTGATTTTTTATGGAGGTATTGGTGGCTTGTTTTCCCGATACTTGGTATGGTTTCTTCTTGGTATTATTATCATTAATAATCGACAAAAAGCTACCCCTTTCTGAGGTAGCTTTACTATTAAATAATAGGTTTGCGTTCTTTAATGACGCGAATTGTTTTTAATGTAGTATCTTCTGGTCCTTGTACTGGTAAACCAGCTTCAATATTCATTTGAATATAACGAATATTTTCTTGAGTAATTATTTCCCCGGGAATAAAAATCGGAATACCTGGGGGATATACCATAACGAATTCTGCGCAAATACAATTATCCGCTTCTGCAAGTGGAACAACTTCCGTATCTGCATAAAATGCATCACGTGGTGACATAGCAAGTGCAGGGATTTCTGGAACATTGACCATTGTTTCAGTAATAGCAGCTTCTGAATCGAATGCTTTTGACATACGACTAAGGGCATTGATCAGAAGATTGATGTCCTTTTTCGTATCACCTAATGTCACTAAACATAAAATATTGTATAGATCTGATAATTCTACTTCAATATTTGCATTGTGCCGAAGCCATTCTTCAGCTTGATGACCAGAGATACCTAAATCTTTAACGCTTATTAATAGCTTTAAAGGATCCATATCGTAAGTTGCTGATGAATTTAACTTTTCTTTACCAGCACATTTTACATGTGGAATTTGGTTAATACGTTTACGTGCATCTTTGGCCAAGCGAAGTGCATCCCCAATTAAATCATAACCATGGATCGCTAGCTGACGTCTTGCTGTGTCAAGGGAAGCGAGTAATGGATAGGATGTCGATGTTGTTGTTAGCATCGACAGGATAGCTTGTACACGTTTTGCAGAAACAAGTCCTTCACGAACATTTAAAATAGACGTTTGAGTCATAGAACCACCAAGTTTATGTACGCTAGTTGCAGCCATATCAGCCCCAGCCTCCATTGCAGAGTATGGAAGATCATCATGAAATTTAATGTGTACACCATGTGCTTCATCAACAACTACCGGAATATTGCGACTATGGACTATTTCGACAATACGTTTTAAGTCTGCCGAGAAGCCGAAGTACGTTGGATTAATAACAAGAACTGCCTTTGTATCTGGATAAGCATTTAATGCTTTTTCAACAGCTTCAGGCGATATTCCATGAGAAATACCATACTCACTATCTACTTCGGGATGAATAAAAATCGGGATTGCCCCAGCAAAAACAATCGCCGACATAATGGATTTATGAACATTCCGAGGTACTAGAATTTTATCACCTGGACCGACAACGGTCAGAATCATCGCCATGATGGCGCCACTAGTACCTTGAACGGAAAAAAATGTATGATCAGCACCAAAGGCTTGGGCAGCAAGTGCTTGCGCTTCTTTAATGGCGCCCTTCGGTGAATGTAAATCGTCTAGTGGAGCAATATTAATTAAATCAATTGATAAAACGTTGTCGCCGACGAATTCTCGGAACGCAGGGTCCATACCTTGCCCTTTCTTATGACCTGGAATATGGAACTGAATTGGGTGTCTGTTTCGATGTTTGAGTAATACGTCGAACAATGGAGTCTCTAATTGTGACAACGCAGGTACCACCTCACTTTATAATATGTAAGAAAACAAATGAATTATAGCACCTAATTGCAAGAAAACATAGACTTTACTGAAAAAAATAAAATAAAAAGGATATTTTGATAATTTCGAGAAAATAGTATCGAAGGAAAGGGGAGATATTATGAATTGGAATACACGTGTGACGGAGCTTTTAAATATTAAATACCCAATTATTCAAGGGGGATTAGCCTATTTAGCATATGCTGATTTAGCAGCGGCGGTATCAAATGCTGGGGGCTTAGGGCAAATAACAGCTATGAGTTTAAGAGATCCTGACTTATTGCGCGCAGAGATCCATAAAGTAAGAACATTAACGGATAAGCCGTTTGGTGTAAATTTTGCAATTGGTATGTATGGCACTGGTTATGAGGATATGGTGCGTGTTGCAGTGGAAGAAAAAGTACCAGTTGTTACAATGACTGGAGGAAATCCAACACCTATTTTTGATATTTTGAAAGGAACGGATATTAAAAAATTAGTACTAGTTGCTGCACGTAGACAAGCTCAAAAGGCAGAAGAACTAGGCGCAGATGCTGTTATAGTTGTTGGGCAAGAGGGTGGAGGTCACCTTGGTCGCGATGATATTGGGACAATGGTACTCGTGCCACAGGTTGTAGATAGTGTGAAAATACCTGTTATTGCCTCAGGCGGAATTGGTGATGGCCGTGGCTGGATGGCAGCTCATGCACTAGGGGCAGAGGGAATTGAAATGGGTACGCGTTTTATAGCGACAAAAGAATGTGTTGATGCTTCTGAGGCTTATAAAGAAGCTTTAATTGCAAGTACGGAGGCAGATACGACTGTTATCAAACGCTCTATTGGTGCACCAGCAAGAGCGTTGAGCAGTGAATTTACGCAAAAGATTTTAGAAATTGAGCGCACTACACCTACGTATGAGGCATTGAAAGATCATATTAGCGGGAAAGCTAATAAACGTTTTATTTATGATGGTCAAAAAGATGAAGGGATTGGCTGGGCTGGACAAGTTACAGGAATGATTCATGATGTTCCAACAGTCGAGGAGCTGATCACCCGAATGCTTGCAGAAGCAGAAAGTATTCGGGTAAAATGGGCTTAACGTCATCCGAGCTAATCATTTATATCAATGTTCTAATGAAATTGTGAAAACCATGGAACATTTAAATGTAAAAGGTATGATGAAAAATAGACATCTGGCGAAGGCGGTAGCCGGGCAAAAGCACTACAAAAGTCAAAAATATGGAATTGAAGATAGTTTCCATATCAAAAACTTGTTGAAAGTTGTGGACAAATCAAAATCAATTTGAAACGGATAGACAGATTATATAGCTGTTCTTGTGGTAAAGTTGGATAGAGATTTGAATGCAAGCTCTAATTTAGCAAATTACTTAATCTAAGGAATTTAACAGAACTAGATGTGTACGCAACGATACTGCGGAATTTAAGCCTAAATGGCAGTAGATTTATGCGAAATCAGACTCGGAAAATAAGGCGAAAGTCGGAAGAAATAAGTTGTGTCACAGTAGAGATGTCTACATTTTTTTAGAAATGTAGATGTTTTTCGTATCGGGTCAGTAATATAAAGGTGGTTATGTTTAATGGAATACTCTTATCCGTTTTCAACTGATTGGTCAACAGAAGAAATTGTAGATGTTGTGCGATTTTTTGAAGGAATTGAACAAGCTTATGAAAAAGGCATTAAGCGTGAAGTAATGATGGCAAAATATCGTCGTTTTAAAGAAATTGTACCTTCACAGGCCGAGGAAAAATCAATTTTCCGTGAGTTTGAAGAAGCAAGTGGCTATGTCAGTTACCCTGTTGTGAAGCAAGCGAAAGAAGGAACAGATGGTACAATTATTAAAGTTGCCCCGAAGCAACGTCGATAACAATAAAAGCGCGAGAAATCAATTTTAGCAACGTTGATTTCTCGCGTTTTTTTTTGATGCTTATTCCTCAAAGCTTTCGTGAAGCGGTTGATGAGTGGGATCAGCATGATAGAGGACGCGAGAAATACTCACGTCCTCTTTACACTATGTCTGTGTTAAAAATTGGCTTATTTCATATACTACATAAACAAAAAAATCCGGAATGATTTCCTCTTATCCACAAATAATCTTCAAACAAATTTTCATTTGCTAGGAATAATAACGAAAATTTTCCACAATATATAAATAACGTTGAAAACTGTTTTAGTTATTATGTGCAGAGCTTAAAGCATAATCCGTCAAACTTTATTTTCCAACAATGATGTTATAAATAGGGAGTAAAAGGCTAAAGGTTTCTTCCGTTAATTGATGAAGTTGGCTAGCTGACAGCTTGACAGCTTGATCTTTTGGTATATGACGACCTACTAAAAATTCTCCTTTTTTAACATCACGTAAACGGATAAGTAATTCGTCTAGCTTGTCTTCCTTTGCATCTTGCAAGGAGATTGCTGCTGGAGACATGTGATCTCCAGAGACAATAAAATTATCAGGAAGCTGCTGTAGTATTGCTTTATTGGCCATTAAACGTTCTGCCATCACATTTTTTTGTGGCGCTTCATAAATAATAGCTAAGACAATGAATAAATGTGTGCTCCAAAGTCCAATCTGAAAGTGAGGTAATGATTTATAACCTCTTTTGTACGGAGCGAATGCAACCCAGCTATCCTTTGGGGGATTTACTGTTCTACGCGCATGCTTCGCAACATGAGGATAAAATTCTTCTCCAAGTTGACTTGAAAAGAAGGAAGAAAAATCCTCTCCAAGCAATTGGAATTTTGGTCGTACACATTCATTTAAAGCATCCATTCTCTGTTCTAGCCCGTCTATTTGAAAAACATTGAAGTCTTTGTTAGTCCACTTTATTTTCGGCATTTTTATGAACTCCTTTCGATTTATAAGGTTTATTTTATAAGGAAAATGGGAAAAAATCTTATAACAAGCATTTTATCGAATGTGATAAGTTTTTGTGAAAAATAAAAAAAGGAAGTGATTTTTATGAAACCAATCGTAAAAATTATACGTAAAGTCGACATTGAAAAGCAATATGAACACATTTTGCAGTTAGAATTAGATTATGAATTAGCCTCTCTATTCTCGGCAATGAATGAAAAAAATGAATTTGAAATTGAAAAAAGTAAAAAGCGTCTAGTTGAAATTCAGCTGGAACTTGAAAGCTTGCACGCCTATGCGTAATGAAAATTATATACCGATTTGAAAAATCACTTGCTGAATATTCCGACAGCAGGTGATTTTTATTGCTATAAAGGGTAAAATAGACAATATATCATAATGCAAAGTTATATTTTCAGGGAAGAATTATTAACAAAAAAATTTTTAACTTCTTTCAGCGGGCGTCCAAACATCTGTATCTGTCGCTACGCTTTCGGTACAAAAGACATCCGCTGAAATAGAGGAACTAGTGATGTAGGCTAAAAGCATAGGGCCTTTTCTTATAATCGAAGGGTGGGTTTTTATGGATTTACAACAAATGGATCAATTTGCGAAAAGTATTATATATGAAGCGGGTAGCCGTATTCGAGAGGCCTTTTCGTACAATCTAGTTATCGAGACAAAATCAAGCGCAAACGACCTTGTCACAAATATTGACCGTGAAACAGAATTATTCTTTATCGAAAAAATACGAGGTTTCGATCCGACCCATAAAATTTTAGGGGAAGAGGGAATGGGAGAGAAAGTAGAGTCGTTAGAAGGTGTTGTATGGATTATTGATCCAATCGATGGCACGATGAATTTTGTGAAACAACATCGTCATTTTATGATTTCTATCGGTATTTTTGTTAATGGGGTAGGCAAGCTTGGTTACATATTTGATGTCATGCGTGAAGATTTATTTTATGCTATTGCAGGTGAAGGGGCATGGTACAATGACTCACCATTACGTAAATTGCAGTCAGTTAAAATAGAAGAATCGGTCATTGGTATAAATGCTCACTGGGTAGCACCAAATCGACATATTCACAATGAAAAAGTAATTGAAATGGTTAGAAAAGTACGTGGAACAAGGTCTTATGGTTCAGCTGCAATGGAAATAGCGTTTGTTGTCAGTGGTAAATTAGATGCTTATGTGTCTATGCGACTATCGCCGTGGGATATTGCTGGAGGAACGATTATCGCTAAGGAAGTTGGTGCTATTACCACTAATTTACATGGAGAAGGCTTTGATTTCTTGCATCAGGATACGTTTATTATTGCCAATCCTTCAATACACAAAGAGTTATTAGAAAAATATATTGTGCCTTATGAATAATAAAAGGAGCCATGTCTATTGTTTAGACAGGCTCCTTTGTGCGATTAAAGTAGTCCTTGCTCACGTAGTTTACGTTTCATTTTAAAGGCTGTCATGAAGATGACACAAGTAGCCATAATGCCTGCTATTATACCTAACCAACTACTAACTGCCACAGAATATCCGATAGAACACATTGCTAAAACAGCCGCTAATGCGTAAACCGCCATTACGAATTTTGCACGATTCATAGCCGAGCCTCCTATATAAAAAATTTATAATGCAAATATATTTTTTTAGAATGATGTAAATTCTAATAAGGACATTTCTATCCTTCTTGTGCTATAATATCACAGTTAAACATTCGAAAAAAGAATATGGAGTGGAATAATGACAAACTTACGTCAAGATCTTCGCAATATCGCAATTATCGCACACGTTGACCATGGTAAAACTACTTTAGTCGACCAATTACTAAAACAATCGGGTACATTCCGTTCAAACGAACATGTTGAAGAACGTGCAATGGACTCTAATGATATTGAACGTGAACGTGGTATTACAATTTTAGCGAAAAATACTGCAGTAAATTATAACGGAACTCGTATCAACATCCTTGATACGCCTGGACACGCCGACTTTGGCGGTGAGGTAGAACGTATTTTAAAAATGGTAGATGGCGTTTTACTAGTTGTCGATGCGTATGAAGGTTGTATGCCGCAAACACGCTTTGTACTAAAAAAAGCGTTAGAACAAAAATTAACACCAATTGTGGTTGTTAATAAAGTAGATAAGGACTCAGCTCGTCCACTAGAAGTAGTAGATGAAGTATTAGAATTATTCATCGAGCTAGGTGCAGATGACGATCAATTAGACTTCCCTGTTGTTTATGCATCTGGGGTAAATGGTACTGCTTCACTTGATGCAGATCCAGCTAAACAAGAAGAAAACATGCAATGTCTATTTGAGAAAGTAATCGAATCTATTCCAGCACCTGTTGATAATTCAGCAGACCCATTACAATTCCAAGTAGCTTTACTTGACTATAATGATTACGTAGGTCGTATCGGTATCGGACGTGTATTCCGTGGTACAATCGAAGTAGGTCAACAAGTAGCACTTATGAAATTAGATGGAACAGTAAAACAATTCCGTGTTACAAAAATCTTTGGCTTCTTTGGCTTAAAACGTGAAGAAATTCAATCAGCAAAAGCTGGTGATTTAATTGCCGTTTCAGGTATGGAAGACATCAACGTTGGTGAAACTGTGTGTCCTGTTGAACACCAAGAGGCTTTAACACCGTTACGTATTGATGAACCAACTTTACAAATGACGTTCTTAGTAAACAATTCACCATTCGCAGGTCGTGAAGGTAAATTTGTAACAGCACGTAAAGTAGAGGAGCGCTTACGTTCTCAACTTCAAACAGACGTTTCTTTACGCGTTGAAGATACAGATTCTCCGGATGCTTGGACTGTTTCTGGACGTGGTGAGCTTCACCTATCTATCCTTATTGAAAATATGCGTCGTGAGGGCTTTGAGCTACAAGTATCAAAACCACAAGTAATCATTCGTGAAATTGATGGCGTGAAATGTGAGCCATTTGAACGTGTACAAATTGATGTGCCAGAAGAAAATGTTGGATCAATTATCGAATCAATCGGTACTCGTAAAGGTGAAATGTTAGATATGATTAACAATGGCAATGGCCAAGTTCGTTTAACATTCTTAGTACCTGCACGTGGTTTAATCGGTTATACAACTGAATTCATGTCAATGACTAAAGGTTTCGGTATCATCAACCATACTTTCGATTGCTACCAACCATATATTCCAGGTCGTATTGGTGGTCGTCACCAAGGCGTACTTGTATCAATGGAAACGGGTAAATCGACAACTTATGGTATGATGCAAGTAGAAGACCGTGGTACACTATTTGTAGAACCAGGTACTGAAATTTATGAAGGTATGATTGTTGGTGAAAATACACGTGATAATGATATCACTGTAAACATTACAAAAATGAAGCAAAAAACGAATGTTCGTTCTGCTACAAAAGATGCGACAAACGTAATTAAAAAGCCGCGTTTATTAACACTAGAAGAAGCATTAGAATTTTTAACTGATGATGAGTACCTAGAAATCACACCAGAATCTATTCGCCTTCGTAAACAAATTCTAGACAAAAACGAACGTGAGAAAGCAGCGAAAAAATTAAAAAACGCTGATAAATAATTTTTTGCTTCCACGAAAGGAAGAGGATATTGATGTTGAATTGGCTGTTATTCAACTCCATTCAAGCATCTGAAATGAGAGAAGGAACTGAGGCTGAAGTATTAGAGGATTTAACAGGTATTAGCCGTCTTATTTATGAATACTCACCAAATTATACTGTAGCAGGGTATATCGTTTTCTTCTCCGTATTCATTTTGTGCGCAATTGTTTATAAACTAGGCTTTGCACGAAAATTAAACTTTAGGCAAAACATTGTTATCTACATTTGTTTGTTCATAGGATGTATTGTTTTGACATTTTTTGCTCTTTCATTACCAATGATAGAGGGCTTAATTGTTGCAGCATTATTTTTAGGTATTTATAAAGTGCGGTTATCTAGAGAAAATAAAAATGCATAAAAGGTAATTTATAATTAAACCAGTCAGGTGATAACAAAACTATCATCTAACTGGTTTATTCTTATAATAATCAGCTTTTTCGATATGGTATTTTGAATATTTTTTATTTTTAAAAACATAAGTTCTCATAAATAAAAATAACTTTAAGTGTTTAATCATTTGATAAAAAAATTTCTCTATTTTATAGATTGGTGAAAAGTGAATCAAGGCATCATCCAAAAGACAGTGACGATAAAAATACGTTCTGGTTTGACTTTAAAGGCTATATTGATTCAAATAAAAAAATCTACTAAAAACCCCGTAAATGTTAATTTTTCCTAACATCACGGGGTTTTCTTGGTTTGTATTGGACGCCATATAAAATGTTAAATAAATAGATGTAATAGATAATAAACTTAATGGTGGTTAACGAGTGTTAATTTAAAGAAATATTACCAGTTGCACTACATTTATTTGTATCACCAGAACAATACAATGCTAACTTGTGTTTAGTATTAGTATTTGTCGTAACAAATTTTCCAAGAGCTGCACCAGGACGAACAATTAAAGTGTCCGCTTCTGGTTTATTATTTGAATCTAGTATTGTCCAATAAATATCTACTGAACCAGTATTTTTAATTAGAACATAAACTTTTGATGATGCATTAATTAAACTTGAGTAGCCATAAGTATTAGAAGGGCCTACAAAAACAGCCTCCGATGTAGATGCAGAAGCATTATCTGCACTATAAGTATAAATAGACAAGATAAATATTAATGGCATGATAAATTTAAGTAATTTTTTCATTTTTATCTCCTTTTTGGTTGTTTTATAAATACTGTTATTATTGTAAATATTATCTATTACATACTTAAATTAACATATAATATTATATTATTCAACTAAATTATGTGAAATAGTATTTGATTTTACAGTGCTTTATTAAAATTTTTCGATTTTAATACTATCATATTTGTAACTTTTCTAAGGTTTCCGAAAGCGACGTTTAATTATTTATTTTAGTAGTAATTTAACAAAATTCTTCGCACCTTAAATGTCATAAGTGAATAAGTTAATGTCGATAGGCTTATTTTCATCAATCAAGGAGGAAATGGAATGCGGTGGCTTAAAAAAGGTTTGCTATTTAGTGTTATTGCTTTGTTACTCCTTTCTTTGACGGCGTGTAATAATAAAACGGAGCTTGAAAAAGTCAAAGTTGGGGAAGTAACGCGCTCGATTTTCTATGCGCCGCAGTATGTAGCACTTGAAAAAGGGTACTTCAAGGATGAAGGGCTTTCCGTTGAACTACAAACAATTGCAGGTGGCGATAAGACAATGACGGCGCTACTTTCTGATGGCATTGATATCGCCTTAGTTGGATCGGAAACTTCTATTTATGTTACGCTCCAAGGCGCCAATGACCCGATTCAAAATTTTGCGCAGTTAACTCAAACAGATGGCACATTTTTAGTGGCACGTAATAAGATGGATAACTTTTCGTGGGATCAGTTAAAAGGCTCTACATTTTTAGGTCAACGTAAAGGTGGGATGCCGCAAATGGCTGGTGAGTTTGTCTTGAAAAAACATGGTATTGCCCCTACCAATGATTTAAAACTTATTCAAAACATTGATTTTGCTAATATTGCTACAGCCTTTGCTTCTGGAACAGGGGACTATGTACAGCTATTTGAACCACAAGCTAGTATCTTTGAGAAAGAAGGTAAAGGTTATATTGTCGCTTCATTTGGTACTGAATCAGGGCAATTACCTTATACATCGTTTATGGCGAAAAGTAGCTATTTAAAAGACAACGGGAAAACAGTTCAAGGCTTTACAAATGCTTTGAAACGAGCACAGGATTTTGTACAAAAAGCAAGTCCTGCTGAAATAGCGAAAATTATTCAGCCATATTTTGAAAATGTAGACGTTGGCTTAATTGAAACCGTGGTTGAGCGTTATAAATTACAAGGTTCCTATGCTACAGATCCTATTTTGGATAAGGGGGAATGGGATAACTTGCAAAAGATCATGGAGGAAGCAGGTGAACTTCCTCAACGGGTAGATTATGAAAAGCTTGTGAATACAACCTATGCTAAAAAGGCAGCTGAGTAATATGGAAATTTTAAAAGTAGAAAATATTCACCATAGCTATTTTTCGAAAACGCAGGCTAAGGATGTTTTACAGGATATAAATTTGGAAATTCGTGAAGGTGAGTTTGTTTCTTTTATAGGACCTAGCGGATGTGGGAAAACGACGTTATTATCAATTATTGCGGGCTTGTTTTCGTCTACAGAAGGTAAGGTTTATATTGATGGTGAGGAAATTTCATCACACAATCAGTCTCTCATTGGTTACATGCTTCAGCAAGATTATTTATTCCCATGGAAGACGATTGAGGAAAATGTCACGATTGGTTTGAAAATTATGGAGCGAAGTACTAAAACGCATAAAGTAACTGCAAATGCGCTTTTGCGAGAAATTGGTTTACCGCATGTAGGGAATAATTATCCGAGAGAGTTATCAGGTGGCATGCGTCAACGAGTAGCGCTGGCAAGAACTTTAGCGGTGGACCCTAAAATTTTATTGCTAGATGAACCGTTTTCGGCACTTGATTATCAGTCTAAATTAAAACTGGAGGATTTGGTTGTTGAAACGTTAAAGGCCTATCAAAAAACTGCAGTTCTTGTAACGCATGATATTGGTGAAGCCATTGCGATGAGTGAACGGGTATTTCTATTCTCGGCAAACCCAGGTACATTGCATAAAGTTTTTGACATACCTGCGGAGTTACAAGAGCTTTCACCTTTTGATGTTCGACAGCATCCAGCATATTCAGATATATTCCAAACTATTTGGAAGGAGCTGGAGAGTCTTGGATAATGCTCTATTTAAACAGTATCTGCAAATGTTAAAAAAGGAAAAGCGCTATGTTCGATTATATCAGCTTATCATCTTACTCGTATTTTTTTGTGGGTGGGAGCTTCTTTCAAGATTTGGATGGATTGACCGTTTAATTTTTAGTTCACCAACGCAGGTATGGCACACATTAGTAGAAAAAGTGAGCGATGGTTCGTTAACACTGCACGTTGGTGTTACGTTAATGGAAACAATCATTGGCTTTATTGCTGGTACATTAATAGGCACTTTAATAGCAATTGTATTGTGGTGGTCACCGATGCTATCAAAGGTACTAGATCCGTATTTAGTTATTTTAAACGCCATGCCGAAAGTTGCCTTAGGACCAATTTTAATAGTCGCGCTTGGTCCGGGGTATTTTTCAATTATAGCGATGGGTGCGTTGATTTCAATCATTATTACAACCATCGTAGTTTATACAGCATTTAAAGGGGTAGATCCGAACTATAGCAAAGTATTACAAACTTTTGGGGCAACTAGATGGCAAATATTTAGGGAAGTCATTTTACCTGCTTCATTTCCAACGATTATTTCTACTTTGAAAGTAAACGTAGGACTTTCTTGGGTAGGTGTTATTGTAGGTGAATTTTTAGTTGCTTCAAAAGGTCTAGGTTATTTAATTATTTATGGCTTCCAAGTGTTTAATTTTAATCTTGTGCTTATGTCACTTCTCATCATCGCTTTTTTTGCGACGATTATGTATCAGGTTGTCGAGTTGATTGAGAAGGCGATTGTAAAAAATAATGGTTAGACGACAAAGGAGGTGTCTCAAATATAATGAGCCACCTCCTTATGTTGTTGTTAAAATTCTTTATCCATTTGTGGTGAAGTACGATAAAAACGGAAATTTCCTGTTTCAATGCGTGCAACGGTATTTTCTTCAATACGATCATGGCAAGTACCGCACATATACGTATGAATTGGTCGATTGCGTAATTTTTTTGCTAACGGTAAATTATCATCTAAATTGTTAATTGTATCGCAAATAACGCATTTTACGCGCATTGCATTCCCTCCTACTCAGCACGAATTGCTACTATATTTTTGATAGGGTTGTCTACATTTGAACCGTCTCTAAATAGCACATGAACAGGGCCATCTTCTGTTAATGGCTTGCCATCTTGGCTGTATTTTAAAATTAATGTGTAAGCTTCTTCAATTGTAAATGAATATTCTTTCCCATCTTCACATTCAATGACGATTGTTGTTGCTTCAGGTTTAATCTCAGCATTTTTCAAGAAGTGACTTAATTCAATCCCAAAAGTACCTGTTTCCATCCCTTTGCGGTCAAATTTTCGTTCTGATTTCAATGTTGGTGGGAAAGTAGCTCCTTCCATAATCTCACGCGACCAGTGAGCCCCTACTTCACGCATATATTTAATATCCGAATCTTCCTCAACTTCTTTTGTATCGAAGTACGTTTTTAAATCTAATTTACGATCATCGAAAATCCAAACAGTGGGATCTAATGTTAGTTGGAATGTAACTGCGCCCTTGATAGGAATTATTGTTTCCATTATAGAAATCCTCCTCAAATCTTGTATATCCATGAAATAGTATAACGCTAATGACTAGAGATAATAAAGAAATATAATTCGATTTCTCTATTTTCCAATGTAGACACTTGCATTTTTAACGACTAAAAGATAAACTTTATTAAGATAGAATCGAAGAAATATCAGATAATGGGGGCGTCCTCATGGATACTAAATCACAAACTTCTTTTCAGGAGAAGGCTTTGGAGCTTTTAGTTGCTGATGCAGATAAAATTGCTCGCCTCATTCGAGTACAAATGGATCATTTAACAATGCCACAATGCCCTTTATATGAAGAAGTATTAGATACACAAATGTTCGGCCTTTCACGTGAAATTGACTTTGCTGTGAAGCTTGGACTCATTGATCGCGAAAAAGGCAAAGAAATTCTCGATTCACTCGAGAAAGAGCTTTCTGTACTACATGACGCGTATACAGACAAATAAAAAGAAAAAACTCAAACGCAATTTGCGATTTGAGTTTTTTTTCTAGAATGAGGTTTTCCGATGAAACAATACTTAAAACGTTATGCACAAAACTTTGATTACCCATTATTTTTTACTGTCCTATTGTTAAGTTTATTTGGACTAGTAATGATTTATAGCTCAAGTATGATGGTAGCAATTCAAAAAGGATATGATCCTGATAACTATTATCACAAGCAAGTAATCAATTTAATTGTAGCTTTTCTTGGATTTTTAGTTGCAGCATTTTTCCCGTACAAGCATTATGCTAACAAAAATATTATGTTACTACTTACGATTGTGCTAGCTATATTATTTACTTGGGTAAAAGTAGCCGGTAATGGTGATGTGATAGGGGTAGGATCTAAAAGCTGGATAAAGGTCCCAGGTTTAGGGAACTTTCAGCCTTCTGAATATGCGAAGCTATTTATAATTTTATATTTTTCCGCTGCATTTTATCGAAAAGCACAAAAGTATACTTTTGAAAAGCTACAACCAACAGAAATATTTTATCCAATATTTCTCTGGATTCTTGTTGTTGCAGGGGTGGCATTTGAAACAGATCTAGGGGCTTGTATTATTCTTTGCGGAATAGCTGTCTCTGTTGTAGCGGCAAGTGGCATACCGTTTAAAACATTTTGGAAGTTTTTTGGGGTATTAGGGGCATTCGGTGTAGCTATTATTGGTATTCTTTGGTTGTTTAAGGGAGATCTGTTAACAGGTAATCGTAAAGGACGTATTTTATCCTACTTTAATCCGTTTGATTATGAAACCGATATGGGTCATCAAGTTGTCAATAGTTATTATGCAATTGGCGGAGGCGGTTTAGAAGGAAGAGGTCTCGGTCAGTCGATTCAAAAATTGGGGTATTTGCCTGAACCACAAACCGATTTTATTATGGCGATTATTATGGAGGAACTCGGAATTTGGGGAGTTCTTATCGTATTAGTTGGTTTGGGATATATTGTATATAAAGGGTTTTCGATTGCATTGCGCACGAAAGATCCACTAGCACGTATGATTACGGCTGGTATTGCGAGCTGGATTGGCTGGCAAACGTTTATCAATCTTGGGGGTGTAACTGGGTTAATCCCGTTAACCGGTGTAACGCTACCTTTTATTAGCTATGGCGGGACATCTATAATTATTCTATCTTTAGCAATGGGAATATTAATCAATGTTTCTATGTTTGAAAAGGTAGAAAGGAGAAAGACACAATCATAAAGGGGGATATCAATGGAGTCAATGAAAAAAATTCTCGTAGCCAATCGAGGAGAAATTGCAATTCGTATTTTCCGTGCATGTACGGAGTTGAATATCCAAACAGTAGCCATTTATTCGCGGGAGGATAGTGGTGCATTTCATCGCTTTAAAGCAGATGAGGCTTATTTAGTGGGGGCTGGCAAGAAACCAATTGATGCTTATCTAGATATTGAGGGCATTATTACAATTGCCAAAGATGCTAATGTTGATGCGATTCATCCGGGTTATGGTTTTTTATCGGAAAACGTAGAGTTTGCACGTCGATGCGAAGAAGAGGGGATTATCTTCATTGGACCGACTTCCCAGCATTTAGATATGTTTGGAGATAAGGTGAAGGCGCGTGAACAAGCAATTTCTGCAGGCATTCCTGTTATTCCTGGTACAGATGGTCCAGTAAATAATTTAGCAGAAGTAGAGGCTTTTGCTAGCGCAAACGACTATCCAATTATGATTAAGGCAGCATTAGGCGGCGGTGGTCGTGGAATGCGTCTTGTTCATACAGAAGAGGAGTTAGCTTCCTCCTATGAACGTGCAAAATCAGAGGCGAAGGCAGCATTTGGCTCTGATGAGGTATATGTAGAAAAGGCTATTATTAAGCCAAAGCATATTGAAGTCCAAATTATAGGCGACCAACATGGTAATATCATTCATTTATATGAACGTGATTGCTCGATTCAACGTCGTCATCAAAAGGTTGTTGAAATCGCACCATCGAATTCAATTTCGGAAGATTTAAGAAGCCGAATTTGCGATGCGGCGGTTCAATTAATGAAAAATGTCTCATACATAAATGCGGGGACAGTAGAGTTTTTAGTTGCAGGCGAGGATTTTTACTTCATCGAAGTTAACCCTCGTATTCAAGTAGAGCATACGATTACTGAAATGATTACTGGTGTTGATATTGTGCACGCCCAAATTAAAGTAGCAGCAGGATACGGACTGCATAGTGAGGAAATCCACATTCCACAACAGACAGATGTTCCGATGATTGGTTATGCGATTCAAGCGCGTGTCACAACGGAAGACCCGGCTAATGACTTTATGCCAGATACGGGGAAGCTTATGGTATACCGTTCAAGCGGTGGCTTCGGCGTTCGATTAGATGCCGGAAATGGCTTCCAAGGGGCTATAGTAACACCGTACTATGATTCATTGCTAGTGAAAATTTCAACGACAGGAATGACGTTTAAAGAAGCCGCAGCAAAAATGGATCGAAATTTAAAAGAGTTCCGTATTCGTGGGGTGAAAACGAATATCCCATTCTTAAATAATGTCGTGACGCACGAGAAATTTTTAACCGGAGAATTTGATACAAGCTTTATCGATACAACACCTGAGCTATTCATTTTCCCTGAGCGCAAAGACCGTGGGACAAAGCTCTTAAGCTATATTGGGAATGTGACATTAAATGGCTTCCCTGGCGTAGAGCAGAAGGCGAAACCAATTTTTGTACAGCCGAGCATCCCAAAAGTCGATAAACTACTCGTTCCTCCGGCGGGAACAAAGCAAATTTTAGATGCCCAAGGAGCAGACGGGCTAGTGAAATGGATTCTAGAGCAAGAGGATGTGCTATTAACGGATACAACTTTCCGAGATGCGCACCAATCACTTCTTGCGACACGTGTACGTTCACAAGATATGTTCGGAATTGCAGATGCAACAGCGCGTATGATGCATGATTTCTTCTCACTCGAAATGTGGGGAGGCGCGACGTTTGATGTGGCTTACCGTTTCTTAAAAGAAGATCCATGGGAGCGTCTTGCCAAGCTGCGCGAACAAGTACCGAATGTATTATTCCAAATGTTATTACGTGGTGCGAATGCAGTTGGTTACACAAACTATCCAGACAATTTAATTCGTGAATTTATCGCTGAATCAGCGGCATCAGGCATTGATGTTTTCCGTATTTTCGATAGCTTGAACTGGATTAAAGGAATGGAAGTAGCCATTGATGCTGCACGTCAATCAGGTAAAATTGCTGAAGCTGCGATCTGTTACACAGGAGATATTTTTGATGAAACAAGAGCAAAATATTCAGTTCAATACTACAAGGAAATGGCAAAGGAATTAGAGGCAGCAGGTGCCCATATTTTAGCGATAAAAGATATGGCTGGCTTATTGAAACCAGAGGCGGCCTATCGTTTAATTTCCGAGTTAAAAGAGACGACAAGCCTACCAATCCATTTGCATACGCATGATACGAGTGGCAATGGTATTTATTTATATGCCAAGGCGATTGAGGCAGGAGTGGATATCATTGATACGGCGCTCGGTTCGATGGCAGGTTTAACGTCCCAGCCAAGCGCCAATTCCTTGTACTATGCTATGAAGGGTAATAAGCGTAACGTTCGTGCCGATATCGATGCGCTTGAAAAGTTATCGTACTATTGGGAAGATGTGCGTAAATATTATAAGGATTTTGAAAGCGGCATGATTAGCCCGCATTCTGAAATTTATGTCCACGAGATGCCAGGTGGTCAATACAGTAACTTGCAGCAACAGGCCAAAGCAGTTGGCCTAGGTGACAGATGGGAAGAAGTGAAGCACATGTATTCCCGTGTAAACCTTCTATTTGGCGATATTGTCAAAGTAACCCCATCTTCGAAAGTAGTCGGTGACATGGCGTTATTTATGGTACAAAATGATTTAGATGAAAATTCTGTACTGACAAGAGGGCAAACTATCGACTTCCCAGATTCTGTAATTGAGTTCTTCCAGGGTTATTTAGGACAACCTCATGGTGGCTTCCCAGAGGCACTGCAAAAGGTTGTGTTAAAGGATCGTGAAGCAATTACAGTACGTCCTGGTGAGCTATTGGAGCCTGTGAATTTTGAGCAACTAGAGGCGGTGCTTGAGGAAAAATTAAATCGTGCCGTGACGAAACAGGATGTGCTAGCGTTTGCTTTGTATCCAAAAGTGTTTGAAGAGTATGCAAAAACAGTGAACTCATTCGGCAATATTTCGGTATTAGATACGCCAACATTCCTCTATGGGTTAAAACTGGGTGAAGAAATTGAAGTCGAGATCGAAAAAGGAAAAACACTAATAATTAAACTTGTTTCCATTGGTGAACCACAGCACGATGGTACGCGTGTTATTTACTTTGAGCTAAACGGTCAATCCCGTGAACTAGTGATCCAAGATATGACTGTCGAAGTAGATGGTAGCTTGGCATTAAAAGCTGATCCAAGTAATCCAAACCAAATTGGCGCAACGATGCCAGGTACGGTCTTAAAGGTAGTCGTATCGAAAGGTAGCCATGTAAAACGTGGGGATCACTTATTAATTACTGAAGCAATGAAAATGGAAACGACCGTCCAAGCACCAAAAGATGGCATCGTGAAAGAAGTGTACGCAAGTGCGGGCGACGCCATTTCAACGGGTGATTTGTTAATTGAAATTGAATAATTGATAAAAAAGAAGGTTATTAGATGGCTTTTATAGCATACTAATAACCTTTTTTATTGTGCTATTTTATCAAAATGTAGGGTAGATTTCCTGGGGGGCGTGCAATGATGTTGGTCACAAAGGCGTTATCGCAGGTTATCTGAACGCTTATCGCCCAACTTTTGAATTTTATCGACTAACTTTCGCGTTTTATCGCCCAACTTTTGAATTTTATCGCCTAAATTTCACGTTTTATTACCCAACTTTTAATTTTTATCGACATCCATCTACCAATAAATATTACTATTTCTTTAATAATAAACTTGTCGATTTTTTGACATATTATTAGATAGAAGCGTTTGACAATAAAAAAGATTCGCCGTTGAAAAATATGGCGAATCTTTTTCTACTATTATTTGTTTTTTTCATTATAATTGCTACGTGCAACTAGCATTACCATATAGCAAAGTAGACCAAACAACATTGAAATAAATAATGAATGAAGTAATGCGACTGTTAAATTCAATTTTGTTAGAACTACTAGCATACCAGCAATTACTTGTAAAATTACTATAGTAAAGGCAATAATCCAGCCATAGTAAATTACACGTTGATGTTTATATTCTTTTACAGCGTGCCACGTTATGTATGCAATCCAAATGAAAAAGATAAGAACGGCTAGACGATGCCCCATTTGCACCCATTCGTACATATTATTAAAAGCTGCGAATGGTGTATCGTTATAGCAAAATGGCCAGTCAGGACATATTAAGCTAGCATCTGTATGGCGAACAAGCGCCCCTGTATAAACGACTAAATAAGAATAAATTGTGACAGCAATCGTATGCCAACGTAGTTTTTTTCCAATAAAAACGTTATCGGCATCAAATTTGCGATCGACTTCAAATACAATCATAGAAAGGAGGAGAACAGCAGCAAAGGAAATAAGAGAAATCCCAAAGTGGAGCGCTAATATGAAATCACCTTGTCCCCACAACACTTGAGCTGCTCCGATAAGAGCTTGTGCGATTAAGAAAAACATTGCTAAGAAACCTAATAATTTTACTTCGCGAATATGGCCGAGTTTACGCCATGTCCAAACTGTTAACGCAAGAATAGAAATAGATACGACCCCAGTTATAAGACGATGTGAAAATTCAATTAAGATTGCCGGTGTAATTTCTTTTGGAATAAGAGAACCATTGCAATCAGGCCAGTTTCGACCACAGCCTAAACCACTATCTGTTTTAGTAACAAGTGCCCCGCCTAGTAAAACAAGGAGCATTCCAACTGTAGCGGCAACAGCAAACCATTTCATATACCTGTTTTGTTGCATAAAATGAGTCACCTACTTTATCTATGGACATTACATGAAAGTAATGTTTCTGCTACTAGATAATATCGAAAATACAATTAAAATACAACTTGTAAAGAGTAGGGAGTATTAGATGTCGATTCCATTTCACAAATTGTTCATAATTTCGTACTCTAACCTTCACAATTCATTTTAGAAAATGTTTTACTATAGATATGTTGTTTTTAATATATTTCTAGACAAAGCTAATTTTTACAACTTCATCTAAATTTCACTTAATGTCTAGAAATCAATCGCAAATTTCGCTATAGTAATTGGTAGCGGAATATGCTTACAAAAATGAAAGGAGAAGGTATCAATGTCAAACGGTCGTGCTCTGACGGCTACTAGAAATAGTGGACCAGCATCAACATCTGTTGTAAAAGATTTCTTAGCACTAATAAAAATTGGAATCGTTAACTCGAATCTTGTCACAACGTTTACAGGGATGTGGCTGGCATTTCAATTTACTAGTAGACACTTCTTGCAAGAGCTTGATGTCATATTATTCACCATGCTAGGTGCGGCATTAATTATAGGTGGATCAGGCGCAATGAATAACTTTATTGATCAGGATATTGATCCAATCATGAAAAGAACAAAGGGTAGACCGACAGTAACGGGTAGATTTAAGCCGAATTTTGTATTGACTATTGCCCTCTCATTTTTAATTGTAGGTGAAATTTTGTTATTTGCGGCATCGTTTGCGGCCGGCATGTGGGGACTAGTAGGGATATTTGCTTATGTCGTTCTGTACTCAATGTGGTCAAAGAGGAAGCATGTTAGTAACACGGTTGTAGGAAGTATTTCAGGGGCGATCCCACCAGTTATTGGGTTTGCAGCGGTTGAACCTGCATTAGGTCCTGGAGCACTTGCCCTATTCCTTATCATGTTTGTATGGCAACCACCGCATTTTTATGCACTTGCTATGAAACGTACTGAGGAATATCGTGCAGCTAATATACCAATGCTACCTGTAGTAAAAGGATTTAAACGTACAAAGTACTCAATGTTTTTCTGGATTCTTTTATTATTACCATTACCATTCCTTTTACCAGAGCTTGGTGTTGGCTTCTTAATTCTTGCCACTGCATTGAATTTAGGCTGGTTGATTCTAGCTTTTAAAGGCTTTACCACAAAAGATGATATGAAATGGGCAAATAAAATGTTTATCTATTCTTTGAATCATATGACCATACTATTTGTAGCCATCATAATTTTTGCGTTGTTTAGCTAAATTTAGGAATTCTTTCTTTTCCTAAAGAATTCATATAGACAGAACTTATTTCCTAGGTACACATGAAAAATACAACAAAGAAAGAGGGGTTTAATTAAGCTATGATGAAAGGGCTTAAAAAATGGCGTCTTTTTTCACTACTAGCAGTGATGATGGTTTTCCTTTCTGGTTGTGGTGAAGATTATATTTCTGCACTGAAACCATCTGGTCAAGTAGGTAAAGAACAATTCAATCTATTAATGCTAGCTACTGGAATTATGACGTTAGTTGTAGTAGTAGTATCCGTTATCTATTTACTTGCATTCTTAAAATTCCGCCGTTCAAAAGTTGGCGAAAACGTTATTCCTAAGCAAGTAGAAGGAAGTCACACTCTTGAAATAATTTGGACAGTTATTCCAATTATTTTATTATTAATCTTAGCTGTACCAGTCGTTACGGCTACTTACAAATTTGCAGATGTTGCTGCGATGGACGAAGTAGATGAAAACGGTGACAAAACAGCACTTACTGTAAATGTAACTGCAAATTTATATTGGTGGGAGTTTGAATACCCTAACCAAGGTATTGTAACTGCACAAGAATTAGTTGTACCAACAGGTCAAAAAGTTTACTTTAACTTAAAAGCTGCCGATGTTAAGCACTCATTCTGGATTCCTGCTATAGGCGGTAAAATGGATACGAACGTTGATAACTTAAACAAGTTCTATCTAGAATTCGATAAAGAATCAAAAGACCTTAAAGACGGCGTATTCTATGGTAAATGTGCTGAGTTATGTGGTCCTTCACACGCTCTAATGGACTTCAAAGTTAAAGCATTAAGCCCAGATGCATTCGACGCATGGGTAGCTTCAATGAAAGCAACAGATAAAAAAATGCCAGACAAAACTTCAGCTGATCTAGGCGAGGCAACATTTGCTAATAGCTGTATGGGTTGTCATGCTGTATCTGGTACAAGCGGTCCAGGTTCAAAAGGTCCTAACTTAACTACATTTGGTGACCGTAACCGTGTCGCTGGTTTCTTAGATCATGATGAAGAAAACTTAAAAGCTTGGATTAAGAATCCTGAGCAATTCAAGCCAGGTAACTTAATGATGAACCCAGAAGGTACTGCGCCGATTTATGGCGATTTATCTGACGAAGAAATTCAAGCTCTAGCAACTTATATCATGGGCTTATCTGTTGAGAAATGATTTTAACTTTAATGTAACAAACTTTGAGGGAGGTAAAAGTTGTGAGCTCATACACACAGAAAAAGGGCTTTGGAGCAACTGTCTGGGAATACATTACAACTGTTGACCATAAAAAGTTAGCAGTAATGTATTTATTAGCCGGTACATTGTTCTTCGCTATCGCTGGTTTTGAAGCGTTATTAATGCGTATTCAATTAATGCAACCAAATAACGATTTCGTCTCAGCTGGTTTTTTCAATCAATTATTAACAATGCACGGAACAACAATGTTATTCCTAGCTGCGACTCCATTACTATTTGCATTTATGAACATGCTTGTACCATTACAAATTGGTGCACGTGACGTAGCATTCCCGTTCCTTAACTCGTTAGGGTTCTGGTTATTCTTCCTAGGTGCAGTATTCCTTCACCTGTCATTCTTTATGGGTGGCGCGCCTGATGCGGGCTGGACGTCTTACGCATCATTATCTTTATATTCTCCTGGACATGGTATTGATTTCTATGTTCTTGGTTTACAAATTTCAGGGGCGGGTACATTAATATCAGGTCTTAACTTTATCGTTACGATTATTACAATGCGTGCTCCAGGTATGACATTCATGCGTATGCCATTATTCACTTGGACAGCGCTAGTATCAAGTGCATTAATTTTATTCGCATTCCCTCCATTAACAATTGGTTTATTAATGATGTTATTTGACCGTATGTTCGGTGGTAACTTCTTTGACCATTTGATGGGTGGTAACACAATTATTTGGGAACACTTATTCTGGATCTTCGGACACCCAGAGGTTTATATCTTAGTATTACCAGCGTTTGGTTTATTCTCTGAGATTATCCCAGCGTTCTCTCGTAAACGTTTATTTGGATACTCTTCAATGGTATTCGCAACAATTTTAATCGGTTTCTTAGGGTTCATGGTTTGGGCTCACCACATGTTTACAGTTGGTCTTGGGCCAACAGCAAACGCAATCTTTGCTGTTGCAACAATGGCAATTGCCGTTCCAACAGGTATGAAAGTATTTAACTGGATCTTAACTATTTGGGGAGGATCTATTAAAGTTACAACACCAATGCTTTATGCACTAGGTTTCATCCCGTCATTCGTTGCGGGTGGTGTTACAGGGGTAATGCAAGCATCTGCACCTCTTGACTACCAATTACACGATTCTTACTTTATCGTTGCTCACTTCCACTACGTAATCGTTGGTGGTATCGTAACAGCGTTATTTGGTTCAGCGCACTTCTACTGGCCAATTTTCTTCAACCGTATGTTAAACGAAACACTTGGTAAAATTACTTTCTGGGTATTCTTTATTGGATTCCATTTAACGTTCTTCGTTCAACACTTCTTAGGTTTAATGGGTATGCCACGTCGCGTATTCACTTACAGAGAAGGTCAAGGTTGGGATCAGTTTAACTATATCTCTACAATCGGTGCATTAATGATGGGTGTAGGGGTTATCTTAATGGTAATCAACTGCTTAATGTCAATCAAAGGCAAACCAGCAGGTCGCGATCCATGGGGCGATGGACGTACATTAGAATGGTCAATTCCACAACCAATCCCATTCTATAACTTCCGTCAAACACCACTTGTTCGTGGTTTAGATCCATGGTGGATTGAAAAGCAAGAAGGTAATAAAGAAATTACATTTGCTGAGCCAGTCGGTGATATTCATATGCCAAACAACTCAGCCATCCCATTTGTTATTTCTATGGGCTTGTTTATCGCAGCATTCGGTGCTCTTTATAATCAAGATGCAGATAAACCATGGTCAATTTATGTTTTAATTGCAGGTCTTGCAATTACATTCGGTGCTATGATTTTCCGTTCTGTTAAGGACGATCACGGTTTCCACTTACACAAAGAAGAAATTCTTGAAATTGAAGAACATCTTTACGGCAAAGGAGGAAATAAATAATGGATTTCAATACTAAATTTACTCCTCATACTTGGCCAGATCATCCTGAACAAGCGACGATGGAAGGGAAAAATAAAGTTGTTGGTTTCTGGATTTTCCTTGCCTGTGAAGTTGTACTTTTCGCGAGTTTATTCGCTACTTACCTAGCGCTTAAGAACAAAGGGCCTGCTGGCATGGAGTTCACAACACAAGATTTATTTGAATTACCTTTAGCTTTCGCTATGACGATGTTATTATTAACATCTTCACTAACGTCTGTTTATGCCATTTACCATATGCGTAACTTTAACTTTAAAGCTATGCAAACTTGGTTTGGTATTACATTACTTTTAGGTCTTGGATTCTTAGGTCTTGAAATCTATGAATTCAATCATTATGTAGGTCTTGGTTTTACATTTGACCAATCTGCATTCTCAACTGCGTTTTATTCTTTAGTTGGTACACATGGTTTCCACGTAACATTAGGTCTTGTGTGGTTTGCTACGTTAATGCTACGTAATGCTAAGCGCGGTCTTAACTTATACAATGCACCTAAATTTTTCGTGGCTGCTTTATACTGGCACTTTATCGACGTAGTTTGGGTATTCATCTTTACAGTAGTATACTTGATGGGAGTGATCGGATAATATGTCTACACACGATACACCTATAGTTGCTAAGACACAGGCACAATACGAGTATGACCGTCATCATAATGCCGTTCATATGCGTAAACAAGTACTCAACTTTGCGATTATGATTTTCTTTACGTTCATTGCATTCGCAGTAGTTGCTGCTGATTTTTCTAAATACTTAGTATTACCCCTTATTTTATTGCTTGCTGGTGTTCAAGTTGTTCTTCAACTTTACGCTTTCATGCACTTAGAAGACAAAAAAACACACTTCGGTGGTGTAATTGGTTTCTTCATGTGGATGGGTATACTAATCGCATTTACATTCTTCTTAGCATTTTTAACAATTATTTGGTGGTAATCACCAAAAAAAAGCACGTTCTCTACTTAATGTAGGGGCGTGCTTTTCTTTTTAAAGTATGACTTGGGCAAAACGAGGAGTTGATTTCCGTTCCGACTGGGCGACGACATTGTACAATTACGTCACTGTTATAAGTCTATTCTGTTCAATTATGATGCGTTGTCATAGTGTCCAATTTTGAAATGCATTAAAATTTATAAAAATTTTACGCTATTGCTGATTGGAGTGGAAGGCTACTCGACTCCCGTGGGAAAGCGAGACAGACGAGACCCTGAGGCCAACACGATGTTGGTCACGAAGGCATTGTCACAGGATGTGACGCACTTAGCCTTCGTTCCTTTAGCGGAGGAAGCGGCTCGTCGCCCGCCCACAGGAAGCTTTGCTCTGCGCGAAAGCGAAGCGTCAGCGACAAAGCGAGTAGCCTGGAACGGAAATCACTCTCACGCTATGATGATGAGCTAGCAAGAAATAATATATTTCATGTTGGGTTTATATACTTCGAATATTTTTCCTATAAATATGATAATCCTGTAAGAAAGGTAAACTATAGATAGATAGTAATTTGTTCACCTTTCGTTCATTGCAGAATAAGTGTAAGCGTTCTATAATAGGGGTACTGAAGGTAAAGGAGTGCGTTCTGTATGCCACTTAGTATATTTGGTTTCCAAGCTTTATGGAGCCCATACTTAATAGGGGTTCTTGTTTTCATAACAGTCATCTATTTTCTAGTCACAACAAAGTGGCGCAAAGATTTTAAAGTAAGTGAGCCTTTGAAAAAGGAAGAGGCTATTTATTTTGTACTGGCAATGGTAACGATTTATATTATTAAAGGATCTCCAATAGATTTAATGGCACATATTATGTTTACGATGCATATGGTGCAAATGGCTATTTTATTATTACTTGTACCGATTTTCTTAATTAAGGGAATTCCTTGGTGGGTATGGAAAGTTGCGATTGAAGCACCGGTTGTTAAATCTTTATTTAAAGTATTTACACTCCCTGTCGTTGCGGTATTTGTGTTTATTGGTTTATTTTCTTTCTATCATTTACCTGCAGTATTAGACTACATTAAATTAAACGAAACTTTACATGGTACATATACATTTGTATTATTTGTTTCTGCTACTTTAATGTACTGGCCTTTGATTCAAAAGATGCCTAATAGTTCGCCTATGAAACCCTTGTATAAATTAGCCTATATTATTGCTAATGCGGTATTAATTACACCTGCGTGTGCGTTAATTATTTTTGCACCAAACGCAATGTATGAAACATATACAAATGGTGATGCATGGCTAAAGGCAATGGAACTTTGTGTACCTGTTTCTACATTGTCTAGTTTATCTTTATCAGGACCAGAGCTCTTTACAAATATGACCCCTGTTGCCGATCAACAACTAGGCGGCGTTTTAATGAAGATTTTACAAGAGCTTATTTTTGGTGTATTACTTGGATCAATATTTATTAAGTGGTATCGTTCAGAACAAAAGGATCCTGATAAAATTACTGCTGATGCATTAAAAGAACATCAAAAGAAATGGGAAAATCAACAACAACAACATCAGTTGTAAAAAGAAACTTTAATTTGTATAAGGGGTTTTGTAAATGGAATTGCAAATTTTGCCTACTATAAGTACGTCATTCATCGTTATTAGTGCTGTACTTGTAGCTATTGGTTGGGGCTTAATTATAAAAAGAAAAGTTGAGGCACATAAAAAAGTAATGCTTGCTGCAGGAGTTGCAGCACTTATCTTCTTTATTATTTACGCTTCACGAACAGTCTTTATTGGTAACACAGCGTTTGGTGGTGGAGAAGATTTAAAGCCATATTATACTTTCTTCTTAATTTTCCACATTACTCTCGCAACAACTGGAGCAGTATTTGGAATTGTTAGTATTATTTCTGGTTTGAAAACTAATCTCAAGCTTCACCGTCGTATTGGACCGATTACAAGTATTATTTGGTTCTTCGTAGCTATTACCGGAGTTTTAGTATACTTTTTACTATACATTATGTTTGAACCAGGTGAAACAACATCTGTCATTAAAGCTATATTAGGCTTTTAACCTTTTTAGCGGGTGTACCTGCTACTAAACATTTGCTGCTGACGCTTCGCATTTACGGAAAACAACATTTATTGGCCTGAAGCCTCCGGATGCAGCACAAAGGCGATTCTGCCGAGCATAATAAAATCTCCCTCCTTATTTTTGAGAAGGTGGGAGATTTTTTATGGATGTTTGATTAAATAGGGAAACGATAACAACAACGAGTAAAGGACCAATTAAAATACCGGAAAATCCAAACATTTTAAAACCGATAAACATGGCAATAAAGGTTGTTAGTGAGGATAGTCCAACTTTATTTCCAATAACTCTAGGCTCAATCATTCGTCGAACTAAAAATTGTGCGATTGTAAGTATGACTAACATAACAGCATAAACGTATTCACCTGTAAAGGCTTTGTATATTGCCCAAGGAAGAAGCAAAATAAATGAATCTAAAAAAGGCACGAAATCTAAAATGACTAGTAAAAGTGCTAAAATAAATGGGAATGGTGTTTTAAGAAAATAAAAGGTTCCAAAAGCTATAGCAAAAATGCAAATACCAATTAAAAATTGAGCTTTTACAAAACCAAATAAAGCAAGTTTTACGCGCTGTCCAATAAATAGTATTTTTTGATGATAGTGAAACGAAATAGGTGCAAACATTTTACGGTTAATATTCGGTAATTCTAAAAGAAACATATATAGTACAATCCAATAAACAAAAATATCGAATAAACGAGATGTTATATACGTAAGGGAAGATGACCAAACATTTACATTTGTTAAAGAAAGAGCATATTTCTCGATTGAAGAGAGCGCTCGTGCTATCATAAGTTGAATTTGAATAACAAGGTCTAAGGGCAAGTGATAAGTATAATTGGAAAGCTTGGATTGTGTTTGAATCCATAGTGCTGATAGCTGGTTGAGGTACTCTGGAATATGAATGATAAATGTCGAAAATTGTTTCCAACTTATAAATATAATGAGAATACATAAAAGTAATGTCACGCTTGAGAAGAACAAGAAAAAAATAGATGCGACTATTTTGCGTTTTTTTCGGAACCGTTTACTAATTCGTATGATGACAGGTTCCAATAATAATGCAGTTACGTAGGCAAGCAATATGGGTAATGATAGAGATATAAACCAGAGAATTGCAATTCCGATAGCTATAACAATGATCGGATGGCGAAAAAAGGGGTGTTTTAAAAATTGTAACATTTGTCTCACCTACATCATGTAAAAGATATAGTTAGTATGAGAAGAAATAAAATTTTTACTCAAAATAAAAAAGACTGGACCACCAGTCTTTTCAGATTTAGCTATTGCACTGCATGTTATCGCCGATTTATTGTAAACCCTAATAAAAAAATAAAATAATTTCGTTGTTTAATCGACATCAATGCAAAATGACATAACTATCTAAAATTAAGCATGAATTTCAAAAGCTTCTAGGTCTAATTTAACCTTTTTTAAGATTTCTTCACATTTTTTTACAAGATGAGCTGGATAAACTTCATCATCACCATACTCAACGCCGTGTGGATAGTAGTACTTACCAAGTACTGGTTTCATTAATGTTAGAATAGCATCGTGTGCACCAACATCACCAGATTTAGCATATGAGAATACACGTAGATAATAACGACCTTCGCGAGTATCGAAACGCTTATCAAATGTCATACGTTCGTAATCCCAGCCGCCATCACATTCTAAACCGTTTTTTTTCATGACGCTTACAATAAGTTCTTGATCAGCTGTTAAATTTTCAAGGTTAGTATTTTCGAAATACATCTTTAATCCTCCTTTAGGTTCTCGTACAAAGTATACGCTCATTTTTATAATAGAGCATATTCGACATTGTTGCAATGACAACATTGTGTCAACCCAATTACAATTGATATAATAAATAGACTAATGTGATAAGAAGGAGTCATGTATGAAAGCTTTATTTCGCATTTTTATGGTATGTGCTGCAATTACATTAATTGGCTTTATGTTTTTTAATACACCGCGTGAAAACGAACCACTAAAAGGCCCGAATGCCAATTCAAATGTTATTCCCAAAACTGAATTAAAGCAGCCTGAAATGGGAGCAACGACACGTCCAAAAAGCGGAATGTCGATATTAATCGGTCAAGAAGCTAAAGTAGTTTTGGAGAAATATGGTGAACCAGTACGAAAGGAACCATCCTCCTTTGGATATGATTGGTGGATCTATAACTCAAGTCCTTCTACATTTTTTATGGTAGGCGTTGACAATCACATTGTGACACAAGTTTACATTGCTGGTGAAGATTTGGATGCTTCTCCTTTTAAGGTTGGTCAGAAGCGCGATGAGATATACCGAATGACAATTATTGATTATGAAGTAACTGCGAATGTCGGTGAAAATATTTTCGTTTTCTCGATGAGTGAAGAAGATATGCAGACACGATTGCTTGTAAAATTTGAAGGGCTTTTTGCACAACTTTATATAGATAGAGAAACGGGTAAGCTACAAGGAATACGTTTTACTAATAGTAAAACCCTTGTTCTTCATCAACCATATGAAATGACTTATCAAGGTGAGCTAGTAATACCAACACCACCCTCTTCCTTTTTACAGCAGGAAATTAATGTAGCAAATGCTGCGCAGCTTGACGATTTAATAAATGTAACTAGAGTTCAACATGATTTAACACCATTAAATATTGATGGTTCAATAGAAGAAGTTGCAAAAATGCATAGTGAAGATATGAAGGTGCATAATTTCCTCGCTCATGAATCACCAACAAATGGAGATTTAAAAAAGAGATTAGAATCACAGGGAATCGAATATAGTGAGGCGAATGAAAACCTTGCGACTGATTATTTTGATGCGATTGAAGCAATGCATGGCTGGCTTAATTCATCTGAGCATCGAAATGTCATTTTAAATGATAAATATACGACAGTGGGATCTGGAGTATTTTTAAACTATTATACGCAAATATTATTAGAATCATCTTCACAGGGGCTGGATAGTGAGAAAGACTCTGAGGAACCAGTAGAAAATATTGATGAATCATCACCATAAATATAAATTTAAGACTGAAGATAAACTTGGCGAAATCAAGTTTATCTTCAGTCTTTTTTTAATGTATTAAGTATTGAAAGCAAAATGTACCTACAGAAGTCTCCTTCTTCTATAGGTGAGATAAGCACAATGACTGCCTACATTTTTCGTCACAACGTTACATACGCCGTCATATGATAGAGAACCGAAAGGGGGAATGAAGCTTGCAATTAGCGGAGCTATTAAAAGACTGGCCGTGTAGCGTAACTGGGGGATCTATTCGCACCATTATTACAGGAGTCGAGGATTATGCTCAGGCAGTAAAACCTGGGGATATTTTTATTGTACGTAAAGGTAAGAAGACATCGGGAAGTCGTTTTGTAAAAGAAGCATTAGCCCGGGGTGCTGCCGCAATAGTTTCAGAGGAAAGTATTTCAATGCCTATTACCGATCAAAATATTCCTTTTGTTTGGGTTCCAAATACATCCTTATTTTTATCGTATGCGAGTGCAAAGCTTTCAGCCTTTCCCGCAGAAGCATTAACAGTCATTGCAATTACAGGTACAAATGGTAAAACAACAGTGAGTCATTTCGTGAGCCAATTATTAAGAGCCCTACATAAAAACGTTGCAGTTATTGGAACTGTAGGATTTTTCATCAATGAACAGAAACAACAAACCGTGTATGAGCAATTAACTACATTGCAGGCGAAAGAGTTGCATCCGATTTTAAAACAATGTGTACGAAATGGTGTTACACATGTTGTTTTAGAAGCTTCATCAATGGGATTACAGCAAAATAGACTTGATCATTGTGATATCGATTGTGGTGTTTTTTTAAATTTATCGGAGGATCATTTAGAAGATCACGGAGGACTCGAGGCATATAAGCGTGCGAAAAAAAGGCTGGCAGATTTATCGAAAAAGCTAGTGCTAAATGGAGATGATAATTTTTGCCGTTCCGTCGGTATTTATGATAAGAAAAAATCTTGCTCATTTGGCTTTGATAATCATAATGATTTACATATCCAAATTGTCAGTGAATCATTTGGAAGAACGGTACTTTGTTTACAAACATCATCGACTGAGCATATTGTCGAAATCCCTTTTGTTGGTAAATATCATGTTCAAAATGCTGTAGCCGCGTTGATGACTTTATGGCGCTTAGGTTTCTCAATTGAAGAGATAGCCGAGCATATGTGGTTGTTAAGGCTACCGGAAGGAAGACTTGAGAAGATAGACAATCCATTTGGGATTGATGTGTATGTAGATTATGCACATACTGCAGAAGCATTACAGGCTGTTCTGCAAACTTTTGATCGCTCGAAAACCCTTTACCTTGTATTTAGCTGTGGGGGGAATCGAGATAAGGCGAAACGTTTTGCGATGGGAGCAGTAGCTAGTAAGTATGCGGATGTCATTTTTTTAACAACTGATAATCCGCGTGATGAAGACCCCATTTTAATTAATGAAAGTATTATTGCTGGTTTTACTGAGCAGCAATATTATGAAATCTATCTAGATCGGAAAGTTGCTATTCATCAAGCATTAGCAAAGGCAGAAAAAGGCGATATTGTACTTGTTGCCGGAAAAGGGCATGAACAGACCCAACAAATAAAAAATCAAAAATTCCCTTTTTCCGATCAACAATGTATTCGAGACTACTTTTTAAATCTTATGTCTAAGGACGGCGTTGAATGACAAAGAAAGAACCAGTCGCAATTGCAAGTTTTCGTCCTGTCTCATCCTCGATATCACATTCCATCACAAGTGTCTGACGCCCTTTATGTACGAAACGTCCACGCGCAATAAGTTCTTTGTTGGTTGTTGTTGCAATATAAGAGATATTCATATTTGTTGTAACAACATTAAAGCCTTCTGGTACTGAACGTGAAGCAAGTCCTCCCATTGCTGCATCCGCAATTGTTGCAATAATCCCGCCGTGTGGTACTTTAATGGTATTATGGATAACGGGTGTAATGGGTATGCGAACTTCGCTAATTTCAGGCTCAAATTTGCCAACCATGTGTAAGGCAGCATTAATATAGCGTCGATGTATACCTTGTTGTTTGTCGTGAAGGCCAGACAATAAATGTAGTAAAACTTCCTCATCTTCAGCTGTACTATGCTGTAAAATCTCTGCAAGTAATTGTTCTATTTCCTTTTTAGATGATGGTGCCAATTTAAAAACTCCTTCATTTAAAATTATCAATAATGTAAAATTACCATAAAATCTGTTATGATGGAAAAGAGATTGGGGGAATTAACAATGATGATGACCTCTGACTGGGCAATCATTTTGGATGAGGCCGATGCGCTTTGTGAGATGATTCTTTCCTCTGAACCTGCGAAAATGCTGCAGCAAGCATATGATGCTGTGTATAGCGATGTCCAAATAGTCGAAGCTATTTATGCATTTAATCGCATGAAAGAGCAGTATGAAGATGTACAACGTTTCGGAAAATATCATCCGGACTATCATACAATTATGAAATCGATTCGTCAGCAAAAGCGCGCACTCGATTTAAATGAAAAGGTTTCAGCTTTAAAAATTGCTGAGAACGATTTTCAAGATTTACTTGATGAAATAAGCTTACTTATAGGGAAAAATGTTTCAGAAGCGGTAAAAGTTCCTGTAAGTAATCCGTTCTTTGCATCAAGTTCTTCATGTGGTGGAGGATGTGGCTCAGGCGGTTCTTGCTCTTGCTCTGCATAAACAAGGTAATACTTTTTCTTAGACTGTATGCAAACTCGGGTGAGTTTCTATACAGTCTTTTTTTATACTACAGTCATAAACACCAGGGTGTAATTACTGCAGAAAAATTGTATAGTAAGTGCATAGGTGTTATAGAAATTAAAGGAGGATTAACAGATGAAGACTTATCGAATTGCCGTTATACCAGGAGATGGGATTGGTAAAGAGGTAGTACCAGCGGCGATAGAAGTTCTTGATAAAGCCGCTCAATTAAATGGCAGCTTTCAATTTGAATGGACTACATTCCCATGGGGCTGTGATTATTATTTAGAAACAGGTAAAATGATGCCTGAAAATGGTATTGAAATTTTGAAAGGTTATGATCAAATCTTTTTAGGTGCTGTAGGCATGCCAGATTTAGTACCAGACCATATTTCATTATGGGGCCTACTTATTAAAATCCGCCGTGAGATGAAGCAAGCTATTAATGTACGTCCAGCAAAATTGCTTCAAGGTTTACCTTCACCTTTACGTAACCCAAATGGCTTTGATTTTGTTGTTGTACGTGAAAACTCAGAGGGAGAATATGCGGAGAGTGGTGGCAGAATACATAGTGGACAGGATGAGGTTGCTATCCAAAATGCTATTTTTACAAGGAAGGGAACAGAGCGTGCCATGCGATATGCATTTGAAATGGCGAAAACTCGACGCCAGCATGTTACAAGTGCCACAAAATCTAATGGAATTACATACAGTATGCCTTTTTGGGATGAAATATTTGCGCAAGTAGGTAAAGATTACGAAAATATAGGACAAGTATCTAATCATATTGATGCTTTAGCTGCCTTTTTAGTAATGAAGCCAGAAAACTTTGATGTCATTGTTGCATCCAATTTATTTGGGGATATTTTAACAGACTTAGGTGGTGCGATTATGGGAAGTATCGGAATTGCTCCAGCTGCAAATTTAAATATAGAAAGACAATATCCATCCATGTTTGAACCAGTCCATGGCTCTGCTCCAGACATTGCAGGACAAGGTATAGCAAATCCACTTGGACAAATTTGGACAGGTAAAATGATGCTTGATTTCTTAGGCTATCATGAAATCGGTACAAAAGTGTTAAATGCGATGGAGGCAACACTAGCAGAAGGTATTAAAACAGGCGATTTGGGCGGAACAGCGACATTACGTGATGTAACGGATGCGGTATTACATCATCTACACTAAAGCAAAACTTTAAACAGTGGGGTTTTCTTCAGCCCCGCTGTTTAAAAATTAATTGGAATAATATAAATGAAATCGTAGGGAGAATATTCTTCCTTTTTTTTATGGGAAAATGTAAATTAGTTAAGCTAAATCATGAACTAAATTGTCTAATGTATAGAAGGGGGGTGAGTTACATTATTCGTTTAATTAAAAAAGCCCAAAAAGGAAATGAAAAAGCCTTTTTAAAACTTTTTCAAATGTATGAAGCAGATATATATCGAATGGCGTTTGTTTATTTAAAGAATGAAGAGGAGGCCCTTGATATTGTACAAGAAACCGCTTATAAAGCATTCGATAAAATTGAAAGCTTAAAAGAACCTGCGTACATTAAAACATGGCTTATTAAGATTACCATTAGTAATTCACTGAATCGTTTGAAAAAGTTGGAAAAGATTGTGCCTATGCAAAATGAATACATAGACAATATACAGTTTGAACAGGGTGACCATACCGTTAAAGTCTTGCTACAACAGATGCTAGAGGAATTAACAAGTGATGAAAAAGGAATTGTATTACTGAAATATTATGAGGGCTATACTTTTCAAGAAATTGCTGACACGCTCCAAATCCCATTAGGAACAGTAAAGTCAATTCTTTATCGTGCATTGAAAAAGTTACGTGTTCAAGTAGAGGAGGCAGATTTTTATGGATAAGTTAAAAGAGTCAGTAGAGTCAATTCCATTGCCGCAGGATTTACACAAAAGAGCAAAAATGGGTGTTAGCCAAGTAAAGAAAAAAAGGAAGAGAACATGGCTCATTCCATCAGTGGCTACCGTATTTCTAGCTAGCTCTATTACAGTTGGTGCTGCAATGAATGACAATGTGAAAAATTTGCTATGGCAAATTAGCCCTGAAATAGCTGCATTACTTCAACCAATAGAAAGTACTGTTGAATATGATGGAATAAAAATGGAAATCGTTTCAGCAATGCAAGATGAAGATATGGCAGTAGTGTATGTGACATTGCAGGATGTTGAAGGAAACCGTATTGATGAAACATTGGATATTTATGATTATTCCATATCAAAAGGACGGTCTTTTACTGTTGAAAGAATCGGTTATGATGCTACAACGAAAACAGCCTTAGTTCGATTTATGTCATTTAATGGGAGTAGTACAGATAATTTTAGGTTGAAAATTCGTTCTTTTTTAAGTGATAAATCAGTGTTAGAGGATGTAACATTCCCTCTAGATTTACAAGATGTTAAAGAACAACAAACAGAGCTTTTGCCAGATGGGACAATTCGAGGTGGAGCATCTCCTGAAGAGAATGTATATGTACTGCCTGCAGGTAAATTGAATATTCAACCCCAACTATATGACGGAATACGAATGACAAATATAGGACTTCATAATGATAAACTCTATGTGCAAATAGAGTGGCCAGCCAATAATGCGATTGAACACGGACAATTTTATTTGGTAAATCAAGCCGGGCAGAAGATTCATCCTACAGAGAGTTATTCCTATGGGAGAGATGAACAAGGAACACCCATTTATGCTTATAATTATGAGGAAAATATATTTGATGTGAAGGATATCGATCTAGCTGGGTATGGGTTGCAGGTCAAGATTTATACAGCTGGTCAATATGTGGAGGGTGATTGGGAAGCAACCTTTAAACTAAAAGAGATGAGTGGGCAGTCAGTGCCATTTGCTATGAATTTTGGTGACTGGAAAGCGAAAGAGCTGAAGATTTCTCCGCTGGGTTTAACAGTCATAGGGGAAGGCGATGCGACAGAAACGGAAGAATTAACGGCTACAATTGTTAATAAAGACGGAAGTCATAAGGAATTGACAAGTTTAGTTTCTTTCACGGATGAAAATCAAGTGAAACTAAAGTTAATGTCAGAGGAACCATTAAAGCCCGAAAAAATTAAATCTATTATGATTAATGGATTTAAAGTGGATTTTTAACATAAGAGGACGTTTCTACGAATTATAGCTTGGTATGAGGGAAGTGCCATTATAGAAAATTCTTTGGAATGGAAGTATTCAACAACGTTTACAGAGTTATTTAACTTGATATTACAAATGGGCTTGATATTAGCCAACACGATTATTTTGTTTATTCAGCTAAATTCCAGCCTTTATCCCCTACTATTATGATGGTTAGTGTACTCTACATTCGGAGTGTAATTGGCTACTATTTAATAAAACGCAATACTAAATGAGCAGTTGGCTTTTGGGGATTAACAGGTGGTTTATGTGTTTTACTTAGTGGTTTAAGTTTTTAATTCACCAACTAGTGGAGGGAGAATTTTTTTTAGGGTACTTTAATAAGTGGAATTTTAAGTATAGCAGTTACCGTTATAGTATGGTTAAGAAATTCTAAGCATTATCTGATGGCAAAAATGAAAAATTTGTAAAGAAATGTATTTAAAGTAATGAGTGTTTTATGGAAACAAAGCATGTTAAATTAAAAAACTGCATCCACTAGGATACAGTTTTATTTTTTTCTAATCAGTGTATCCCCAAGAGGGATGCCAACCACAACAACCAAAACCGTTAGAATAAGTAGTCCTTGAAAAATAAAATACGCAACTTGATCGAACATCGTGTCTCTCCTTCTTTTTTAATAATTCCGACCTTAGATTCTGTAACTAAACGAATAAAGAACAAAATCATTTGTGCTTTTAATAATATAGTTTACTTCATTACAACGTATGTATGCAGCCGTTATTTTTTATATTTTGTGATCTTCAACAATAGGACGCGGCTCTTTGGGTACAAATACTTATACTAAAAATGAGATTTTGCGCCAAAATTCATCATATAGGGCAGCTGTCTTTGTACCCGCTAATTATAATAGGTAGAGAATTAAAAAAGGTAAGGGCTGTTAAAAGAAGGCCCTTACCAATTAATGTGTTCATCATAATAAAATGGAGCCTACTCTCCATTTTATTATTTTTGTTTTTGTAGTAATTCTACAGCAATATCAGGTCGATCTGTAATAATACCTTTTGCACCATTGTGAATTAATTTATTCATTGTTGCTGCGTCATTGATTGTCCAATAATGAACAGGAATGTTTAAATTATGCAGGAACTGGATAAATTTTGGAGATTCCAGTGTGATTACTCCTGATTTAGGTGGTATCTGGAATACGTCTACCTTTGGATGATATAAGTGTCCAAATTGGCTTGAGAAAGAGGCAAATGCTTTACGAATATCTGATTCACCTGCACCGAGCGCTACTTTATTTTGTGCATATAAATTAAAGCGATCGATTTGTTCACCGTAAAAGCTTGTGACAACTACTCGATTCTCAGCACCAAGCTCTTCAATTAAACGCCATAGTTTAGATGGCATTAAACTTCCTTCATACGTATCTGGTGCATCTTTAATATCAATATTTATTAACATGTTTGGAAAAGTTTCTAATAGTTCACGTAATGATACAACGTCTATTTTTTCATCTCGATAAGGATATTCCCCATCTAAATCTTTAAATTGATAACCGTGGTTTAATGCATTTATTTCTGCAAAAGTCATATCTGCAACAAGTCCATAGCCATCTGTCGTACGATCGACAGTATCATCGTGGAAAATGATAATTTCCTCATCTTTGGTTAAGCGTATATCTATTTCAAAGCCGTCAACACCTAACTGTGCGGCTTTTTCAAAAGCAGGCATTGTATGCTCAGGTGCTAAATGAGCACCGCCACGATGTGCGAGAATAATTGGGTGATTAAATTGTAACGCTTGTTTACCCTCTCGTTGTTGAGGTTTAGAAATAGCTTTACTACCTGCCCAAGCAGCTGCACTTGCCGCTGCGATTGCAAGAGCAATCTTTGTTTTCTTACCCATATTTGTCCTCCTTAACAATTAAATTAGTATAAATAGTACTGGCAATTTGACTTTTTCAGAGCAAAGCATCAGCTACAATTATGCCGATGCATAATTGATTTTTCAGTGAGCAATCTAACGTAAACTAGTACTCTCTAACTTGCATAAGTGAATGTAAAACGTGTAGTCAAAGTTGTATGCTTTTCCATTATAACGGAAAATCGAGCGTTCTGTCAGCTAAACTCTGTTGCTATCATTTTCCGGTCTATGGTATTCTTTTATGTAAGAAATGAGGGGAATACTATGAACGAACGCCAAGGACTAATCGTTTACGTCCATCAATTAAAACATGCGAAGTCTCTTCGAAAATATGGTCATGTTCTTTATATTTCTCGGAGGCAAAAATATGTAGTGATTTATTGCGAGCGAGAGGAAATTGAATCGATGACAACAAAACTACAACGCCTTCCATTCGTGAAAGACGTTGTAAAGTCTTATCGTCCATTTGTTAAAACTGAGTATGAAAATGCAAAACCAGATAAAGCGAAAGAATATGACTACAAAGCGGGTCTATAATACTATGTTAATGACGGAATATAGTGATGAAGTCTCATTATTCCGATCAAGTATTGATAAAATAGTTTTGATTCCGAAAATATAGAAGAGTGCTTTATTTCTACAACAACCGCTTTTCGATCTAGTCGTTTAATACTTTCTTCAAACATTTTTTGTCGCTGCGAAGGCTGCTCTTCATTATAAGGGATGCCTTCTCGACAAATATAAATCGGCATGAATTTACTTTCACCGACTGGTTTTAAAGCGACTGCTAAAGAGGCAACCTTTTTTTCTTCTTTAGTGGATGTTAGTATAAAGGCTTGGTGGAAGCGATCTTGATTGGTTTTCACTATTTCAAGTAGCTCATAAACATCACCATAGCCTTCACCTAATTCTATAAATTGTTGTGGCATAAAAATTGCACATCCTTTCCAATACACATAGTATCATGCTGCGGGAGGTCAAGCACATGAAATTTGCAATGAGTTTTTTTTCTATTTTAGCACTAATCATTACCGGAACGTTATTTTTTCAGTACCATGCTTATTCTTCTGACTTAGAGACAGGCAATGGCGAATTCCGTTATTCACAAGAGATAGAAATTGTCTATCGGGAAAATAGCTTGGATATTCGTCAACATTTTAAAAATTTACCCAACCAAAAAGTGAAGATAGAGTGGCCAGAAAATGCGATTAATCCTAGTTGCTTTATCGATAACGAAAAAAGTTGTGATCGCCTATCAAAAGAAGTCTCGTATTTTAATAAAGGGGAGACTAAATCACAATCTGTTTCATACATAATTCCAATTAAGGGTGGCTTACAAGATAAAATGCTCATCCAAAATGCTTTCGCCACATTAACGAATGGTGAATCATCTTACTCTGTTGTACATATTTCAACAGATAGTAAAACTGTTGGTCAGTGGGTAACGGGCTTGCCTTTAGTAGGTCAGCAAAAACTATCACTTGTTAACTATACAATGTTTAGTGGCTATGGTACAGTTCGTGATATTTATTGGCAAACGGGTAATTTAAAAGTACAAGAGCAAACTCCTGTATTGTCTATTTATGCCCCGGGTGCTATTTCGAAAGATTTCTTAAAAGCATTGGAGAATTTTAAGTTTTTGAATGATCAACATATCGCTATTATTCAAGAAAAGAATCCAGTGAAAGAACATGATGACCGACTTTTATTTTTACCAGAGCTAACTGAACAAGCTGTTGAACAGGAAGTTATACTGTCGCAAATTAAGTCGCAATATAAGTTTAAAGATTCACCAACATGGTTGCCGGAAGTGGTGGCATCCTATTTAGTGAAAGATATGATTGGCTCAGATAAAGCTAAGAAAATCGTGAAGACGTTAAAAGAATATATGACAGCTAATCAAGAGTCGACATGGCAGGAAGCTTTGAATAAACTTGGGGAAGAGCCGATTTCCACTGCATCAATGGACGAGCTTTTATCCGAGGTACTAGATGCAAAAACGTCTTATTTTAAGTTAAATGCTGCCCAAGAAAATGGCACATATCCACTATTATTTGAGGATGAACGAAGTGTTTACGTGAATGATGTTTTGAAAAAAGACGTTCGTGTAATACTTTATGAAGGGCAAGTATTATATAATGCTGATAAATTGTTACCTTATTTAGGCTATACTGCTGGTGAAGGTGAAAATGGGTATTATATCAATAGTGATAATCGTACCTTCCGATTCCCGAAAGAACCAGGATTTTATGTCTTTAATCAACGTAGATATTCGACGATTTCAGCACCGATTATTAAAATTGCCAATAATTATTATGTAGAAGAAGCTTGGCTACAACGATTATTTTTAGTAGAATTACAAAAAAGTGATGGTCGTATCAATATTAAGTTATTAACACAAGAACAAGAATAAATTTTTTGCAGCGGAGGTTCGTCTTTCGCTGCAAAAATGCTTTTATCTTCAATCAGCCTGTTGTTGCTGCGGCGACAACAGGGTTTTGACTGTGTGAAAGCGAAGCGACAGCATCAGCAACACCAACAATAATTAAGTCAAGGCGAAATTGATTTATGGAAAAAGAAAGTACGGTGATTTACCTATGAGAGTTGTAGCAGGAGAACGTAAAGGGATGCCTTTAAAGGCAATTGCAGGGAACACGACGAGACCTACAACTGATAAAGTAAAGGAATCCATATTTAATATTATTGGCCCATTCTTTGATGGAGGTACGGCGCTCGATTTATTTGCAGGGAGCGGTGGCTTAGGTATCGAATCTTTAAGTAGAGGGGCTGAGCACGCCGTATTTATTGAAAAAGATGCAAAGGCGTTCCAAGTACTACAGGATAACATAAAAAAATGTCGTTACGAGGATTGCTCTGAGCTTTTTCGTATCGATGCGAAGCGTGCTGTGAAAGCGTTATTAAAACGTGATATTACGTTTAAATTAGTATTTTTAGATCCACCATATCATCATAAAGAATATTATGACTTAGTGCAGATTCTTGTTGACAATGATAAAATTCAACATGATGGCATTATTTTATGTGAGCATGCAAAAGAAGTAGAATTACCACAAATATTTGGGGACTTTGTATTAAAAAGACAAGAAACATATGGCGGAACGATTATATCCGTTTATCTTCATTCGGAGGGTGTCTAAGACCCCTTGGACATTGATCGTTGCATAGAGGAAGAGGGAGAATAAGTTGTCAGAGAAGATTGCTGTAGTTCCTGGAAGTTTTGATCCGGTGACATTTGGTCACTTAGATATTATTAAACGGGCGGCAGATGTATTTGACACAGTTTATGTTGCTGTTTTAAATAATTCATCCAAGCAGCCGTTATTTTCAGTGGAAGAGCGCATGGCATTAATGGCAGAAGTCACTAAAACATTGCCTAATGTACGTATTGAAAGTTCATCAGGGTTATTAATAGACTATGCTAAGGAAAAAAAAGCAAAAGCGATTGTCCGTGGTTTACGTGCTGTTTCGGATTTCGAATACGAAATGCAAATTACTTCGATGAACCGTTTTCTTGATGAAACTATTGAAACGTTTTTCATTATGACAAAAAATCAATATTCATTCTTAAGCTCAAGCATTGTGAAAGAGGTTGCGAAATACGGTAGTGATGTTAGCGAGCTTGTTCCTGCTTGTGTTGTAGAAGCTTTGAAGGAAAAGTACTAACTTTTTTCAGCCTGTGTCCAAACGACTGTATCTGTTGCTAAACTTTCGCTACAAGACATCCGCTGAAATAAAGGAAATCAGTCTAAGATCGCCACGCAAGCGACAGTAACGAGGTATAATTGTTAATAAACTAAAAGAGTGAGGCTGTGACAAAAACAAAAGCCTTAAAAAGCGCGGGAAATCAATTTTAAAAACGTTGATTTCCCGCGCTTTTTTGACGTAAAATTTTGTCATGGTTTTATCCATTTGATAAAAAATGGATTTAGGCATTACCATAATACTTTCTGCGAAACTAGAGAGGGGAAATGATTGATTTCTCTACTGTGCTTACTCGTCCAGTCTTTACTCCTAAACCTTATCTTTTATTTATTTTAAGAAAAAAAGAGCATAAATAGTGGGTACAATGATTATGCTAAGTAGGCGGAATTTTATATATGGTCGAACAGAAAGCTTGGCTGATTTCGCAATGACGAAAATTTGTAAATGAATGCTTATACTTTGCATAGTTAACAACATAACAACTAGTAATGGTAAATATGGGAGATTTGGAAATGCTGAGACGGTCATTTTAAGTCCATTTGTAACTTCAAGAATGGCTGCTATGGAAAGCTCGGCTGTATAGGGAAGTTTAGGTAGCAGTGAATCTAAGCCTTGCTGGACGATCGTCTGGATGGTAGTGAAAAAAATTATTGTAGTGCCAACTAATAGTATTGTCGGTGCTGTTTCTTTAATACTTTCAGAAAATGGTGCTGTATGCAAAGGTGTATTGTGTATGGAGATGCTAGGAGGATCCGTTTTACGAAATAAGAAGTAACCAGTTAGTAAACAGCAAATATTAAAACTATGTAGTAAACATAAAAACATCCATCCGAACGTATTACTGTGTAATAAATCAAGGCTTACAAAGCCTAGTACGAAAAGAGGACTAGGTGCGTGACATACGGCTAATAAAAAATTTGCTTCTTTTGGATGTAGTTGCCCACTGTTTTTTAAGTAAACAATCGTTGTTGCTCCAGATGGATACCCTCCGAGTGCGCTAATAATATAGGCTTGTACGTATAAAGAAGCTCTTTTTGTTTTAGTTCGCATAGGAGCTGTTAAACGAAGAAGCCATTGCGTTAAAATTAGGTAAGGTAATAAATACGGGAAAAGGGCCTCCATAAAAAGGTTTAAACCTAAATCAGTACCGTTATGAGCAGTTTGTGGGAATAACAAGAGTAATAGAATAAGAACTATGCAAATCGCTATTTGAATTATCGCATACATGTTATCATCTCGTTTCAACTTTTTGTCATTCACATAGGCAAATGCTAAAATCAATATATGTAAAAAAGGCAAAAACATGAACGTATGGTTTTGCGAGCGTCCTAGGAGGTGTTTTTCTTTGAAGAAAAAAATTAGTATTTATGCAGTGTTAATAGTCGTCATTTGTTTTTTAATGTTATACCGACTAGACGCTTATATCATGAAGCCGGGAAGTGCTTACGATGTCAGTAAATTCGTTAACGTTGAAAATAATCACACCGATGATAAAGGATCAATGAGCTTAATGACGGTGGCTATGCAGCAAGCAACGCCTTTTTCATATTTATGGGCGAAAACTCAAAAATATCAAAAACTAATGGATATTGAGCAAGTTCGAAATCCATTGGAGGATGAAGAGGAATATAATGTTCGACAGTTTAAATTAATGTCTGATTCTCAATTTAATGCAAAGTATGTAGCTTTTCAGAGGGCTGGTCTCCAAACAAAAATTATTTTTAATGGTGTTTTTGTATTAAATGTCCTAGATGGCGGTGCTTCGGATAATGTATTAAAAGCTGGAGATGAAATTATTGAGGTTGATGGACAAAAAATTAAAAATCAACAAATGCTTGTAGATCTTTTAAAGCCAAAGCAACTTGGAGATAAGGTGACAATTAAATTTAATCGTAATACAAAAGAACAAGAGGTAACAATTACATTAAAGGAAATCCCTAAATCAGAAGAGAAAAGGGCAGGATTAGGTATTACTTATACTGAAAGTAAATCTATTGAAACAAATCCAAGTGTGTCTATGAAAACGGAGGATATTGGAGGTCCGTCTGCTGGGCTAATGTTTACCTTAGAAATTTTAGACCAACTTCTCGAAGAAGATTTAACAAAAGGATATGCTATTGCGGGGACAGGTGAAATGCTGGTAGATGGCTCTGTTGGAAGAATTGGTGGAATAGACTATAAAGTCATTGCCGCTGATCGTGATGGTATGGAAATCTTTTTTGCACCAGATGATGAAATTACGCCAGAAATGAAAGCTAAATATCCTGAACTGGAATCTAATTATGCTACAGCAGTAAAGACTGCGAAAGAAATTGGAACAAAAATGAAAATAGTTCCGGTTAAAACTGTGGATGATGCAATCGCATATTTAAAACAGTTACAGCCGAAATAGGTTTTTACTGTAACGATGGTTAGTTTCCGTTGCTGCTGGGTTCTTTCCTGGGAGTGTCTAATGAGACGCTTGGGCAATTAAAGAGGTTTGTCTAGCAACAGCGACAGCACGAAGGTGTATTACAGGGAGTAGCTCCTAGCCTGCGTTCCTCTAATCGCTTACTTACGCTATGGAAAAAAATGATAAAAAGCCCGTGCTCAAAATTAATTGAGTAACCGGCTTTTTTGTTTACCTTGATGTTTAAAAATTTAACTTAATTCTCTGCTACAAGTTTTATTATTTCTCCTTCTTCATTAACTACGGCAATCGCTTTTGAAGTATCTATGTTGTTAATAGCATAAATTTTTGTTCCAACTGGATAAATATTTGAAGACAATTCTTTACTGTCTTGCTCTTTGTTGAGGTCGTATTTTACTTCGCCTAATTTTTCACCAAGTTGGTTATTTTCTAAAACTTCTTCAGTCATCATGTAATGTGTATTATTGTACTTTACGAATTGAAATGCCCAAGAAGATGAAGAATTGCATCCTATTAACAAGAAAATGATCAAAAAATAATAACAAAATAAAGAATACTTCAAAGCCATACCTCCAGAAGAAATTTCTTGTGGTTTTTCATTTCTTAAAAACGAATCGGCGGTGTTTGATAATCTTTAGGAAGACTTTGTCCTTTTGTTCCTTGTTCTATACTTAAATTGTATACCTCTGCTGCATGTATATCTACAGCAAGCATAGCATCATCCATAGCAGCTACACGACTGATTAAAGGTAAAGGTATATCTTTTTTATGCATGCCTAAATATCGTTGTCCCTTCGTGCTCATACCAAGTAAACGTATGCTAGATGGGGCGTCAAAGCTTTGCAACTGTTCCTTTGTAAACCCAGTATAAATGTGTGTGAGCATGCGTTGAAGTCGCGTCCAAGTATAGCGTTTTGATTTAATTTTCTCCATAAAGCTACTGAATGAATGACTTGTTTTCGCCGCTTTAATTAGAGCGTTTTCAATGCCTTCTGTTACTTCTGCATAGCGCGTAAGTTCGTGAGGTGTGTGACGAATAAGCGTAAACTGTAACAATGACCAAAAAGCTTCCCAACTTGCAAATTCACCATGTTTTTTGTACCAATCCGCTAAATAATCAAACGATGCTTTAGGGAGAAAATCTTCCACACTTTGAAGCGTGTTGGTTGTTGCTAGAGCCTTACGTATTCCTGTGGCACTAGCTATGGATGCCCCTTCTTGCAAAGCGTCGTGGTAGCCTGCAACAATGCGAGGGATTGTTAAAGGTTTAATGTTACTACCTAGAGTTGTGGCAGCCTCAATATAATGAAAACCAAGTATATTGTTTGGTTGTCCCAAATCAATGTATGCTGCAGGGAATTTTTGAGAAAGCTGTTCATAGGCGTAATGTAGGCTTTTGGGATAGCTTGCACCCGTTTTAAGGCTTTCTTTAATAAGAGTGTTATAGTCAGCGCGGTGATTATTAATGAGCTGAAACGTATTCATAAAGGGTTGAATGGAACCGTCTTCGCTTCCAAAGGCAAAAGAATCGCAACCAATTGCAGATAGTAAGGAAATTGCTCCTTTTGCGAAATCAGTTGCAGGTGCGGTACTATAAACGTAGGGTAGTTCAATGACAATATCAACACCACCTGCAAGAGCCATTTTTGTACGTGTCCATTTATCAACCATGGCTGGTTCACCACGCTGCAAAAAATCTCCACTCATGACTGAAATGGCAATATCCGCTTGTGCTACTTTTTTTGCCTGCTCCAAATGATAGGCGTGTCCGTTGTGAAAAGGATTGTATTCAACAACTATTCCGACTGCTTGCAAATTTAAGCCCCCTTTACCAATGTCATTTGCTTCTCGTTCTTACTTAGAATATAGAACGGTTTGGAGCAAATATAGTTTTTATAATATTTAATTATAGGTGGGTTTTATTGTGGTGACAAGAAATTATCTTGACATCTATTTTTACACATTATATAATCAACAGTGTTGTCTCGAGGTGATTAAACGAATGAAATGGTCAATTCATCAATTATCTAAATACCGCCAAAACGGGATGCCAATCGATGCCTATGTCCAACTGGACGAGGTGATGGAGCGAAACCAGGATATTCGAGCAATTTCGCCCGTTCATGTAAAAGGGCTATGTACTTTCGGTGCATCGCAAATGACATGTCAGCTAACTGTGGCAGCGACGTTAACATTACCATGTGCACGCACATGGGAAGATGTTGAGTTTCCTATCGAAGTTGAGACAGTAGAAATTTTCAGCTGGATTGACGAGGAAAAACGAGGGGAAGATGACGGAGATATTCACTATATTAATGGTGAAGTAATCGACATGAAGCCGGTTATTGAGGAGTTAGTACTTCTTGAAGTACCTATGCAAGTGTTCAAGGAAAATTCCGAAGGGCAAGTGCATGGCGGAAAAAATTGGTCTTACGCGACGGATGAAGACGTTGAACTACACAAAAAAGCTGACGAACAAAAAGTGGATCCAAGACTTGCTAATTTAGCTAAGTATTTTGATCAAACAGACGAATAGACGATCTGTAAGGAGGTGCCATCAATGGCTGTACCATTTAGAAGAACTTCTAAAACTGCAAAAAGAAAGCGTCGTACGCATTTCAAATTATCTGTACCTGGTATGGTAGCTTGCCCAAACTGTGGTGAAGCTAAATTATCACACCGTGTTTGCAAAGCTTGCGGACAATACAAAGGTAAAGAAGTAGTAAGCAAATAATACAGTGTTTGCTCACTTAAAAGGCTAGTAGAGAGACCATGGCTCTTTACTAGCCTTTTTGTTGGTTTGAAGAGACGGAATTTTCCGGCAATAACGAAAAGATATATAGTACTATAATAATTGTATGATACAATTTATCCATCGGGACAAAGGGGGAAATAGTATGGCTTACATAATTGATAACAAAGAAGGTATTATGACGTTTACGATTAATCGAGAAGAAAAACGGAATGCGGTAAATGATGAGGTTATGGATGGACTACAAGAAGTCATTACATATATTCGAAATCATGATGATGTTCGTTTTTTAGTCGTTACGGGAGTAGGGGATAAATCATTTTGCTCGGGAGGCGACTTATCTGAATTCCATACGCTCGAAACGGAGGATGAAGCGTTTGGGATGTTAAGTAAGATGGGCGAAATACTATACGAGCTTGCAACGTTGCCTGTGCCAACAATTGCGTTGATTAACGGAACAGCGGTTGGTGGAGGTTGTGAAATTGCAACAGCTTGCGATTTTCGTCTAGTGGCAAGTCATGCGAAGTGCGGTTTTATACAGGGGACATTAGCAATTACGAGTGGCTGGGGAGGCGGTACATACTTATTCGAACGAGGATTACGCCATGATCGTGCGATGAAGATGCTAGTCGATGCGAAGCCATATTCAGCAGAATTACTATATGAGATTGGTTGGGCAATGCGCGTTTTTGAAGGTTCAAAAGAAGCGGCATTGAATAATTTTATCGAACATATGCGTAAAATTCATCCTTCTGTTCATAAGGCTTATAAAGAAATTGAGCTTCGTAAATGGCGTGAGCGTAATATGTATGAACGCGTTATGGAGGAAGTTCGTACATGTGCGAAATTGTGGGAAAGTGAAGCTCATCACGAGGCAGTTGCTAATTTCCTAACGAAGAAAAACAATAAATAATGTATAACGGCAGTGATTATAACAAAACATAATCACTGTCTTTTTTAATTCGATGATTCTATTTTGCTCGTTCACGCATATAGTAGTAAAAAATGCGAGGGTGATAGATTATGGAATTGAAAAAAAGAAAAGATCAATGGACAAAGGAAGACGATGAAAGATTAGCAGAAATTGTGTTGCATAATGTGCAAAATGGCAAAACACAGCTAGAAGCTTTTGAATTGGCTGCTGCTGAACTAGGTCGTACAAAACAAGCTTGTGGTTTCCGTTGGAATAAAACATTACGTAGTCAATATAGTCAGTCACTACTAGCTGTCCGAAATCAGCCGCAACAATCGATGAGAAGTCATTTGAAACTGGCATTAACAAGTTTTGATGAATTAACAGAAGCCTATCAAAGTCTTGAAGTAAGGCACCGTGAATTACAAAATGAGCATGATAAACTAGTGAAATGGTTGCAGCAAGGGTATTCTTTAATGAAAGATTAAATAAGGATGCTGCCAAAAGTTAAACGTGCTGTAGAGTAAGTACTTAGAAAAAATGTAAACTTGTGAAAACATAATGCTGTGTTTCAAAAAATATTTATCCCTCATTAACGGTCTGATTCAATAAGTGAAGGTTGATGATTAGTGAGCAATAACGACTGATTAAGTTTCACTTTTTATATTATCGTAAACACTTAGTCAATCCTGTATAATAAAAGAACCTGCATAGGAGGTGCCTTAGAAATCATTCTAAGGCACCTCCTTCTGTAGAAAGGGACGATAAGGATCATTTAACTTGTCAGTGGTTGTCTTTTGTGCCGGAAACGAACGACAGGTGCATGTGTCACAAAATAGAAGAACTCAGCTAAGAACGCCACGTCCTGTGGCATTTATCTGTGAGAAAGCAAAGAGTCGGTTACATATGTTTTCTGTGCGAAAGCGAAGCGACAGCATCCATTATATCGAGGTAAAATTGATTGATGGTCGGTAGCGGCTATAATGTAATTGCAGTAGAACTGTTTAGGAGGGCGTTCTCTTATGTTAGATCGTCCATTGTAAATGTGGGAGGTGTAATGAGTTGTGGATGTAGCGATTATAGGTGCAGGTGCTGTAGGTCTGTTAACGGCAAGCTTTTTAGCTGAGTCTGGTATGTCTGTAACGTTGGTTTCAAGAAGGCAGGAACAGATAGATGAACTTAATGCGAAGTATTTAACACGAGTGAATGTTGATGGAACGAAAACTGAACAAAAAGTTGCTTCAACTACGAACTTAATGGAGTTATCACAGCAAGATTTAATTGTAATTGCTGTTAAGTATGGTCAATTACAAGAGCTTTACGGACAATTATCTGCGTTACCAAGTACAGTTTCGTTGTTGTTTATGCAAAATGGTTTAGCGCATTTTGATGAAGCTCTTCGTTTGCCGCAAAAAAATATTGCCTTTTGCTCTGTATCTTTTGGTGCTCAAATGATAGATCGGGCAACCGTACAACATAGGGGTGTGGGTGTTTGTAAAATGGCGATAGAGCGAGGAAACGGTGATGCGTTTAACAATTTGCTACAATTGAATAATTCCTTGTATCCGTTTGAGTTGGTTGCTAATGCTGAACAAATGTTATTTGAGAAAGCGGTATTTAACTGCTTGATTAACCCATTAACGGCTATATTGCAAGTGAGGAATGGAGAGTTAGTAACGAATAAGCAAGCGTTTTTATTGATGCAAACTATCTATCAAGAATTAACGGATGCTTTTGAAGGCATAGAACAAGCTATCCCTTTTTCCAAAGTGATAGAGTTATGTGAAATAACAGCGAGCAATACATCATCTATGCTAGCGGATCGGTTATGTGGGAAAAAAAGTGAAATTGACACGATTGTAGGGGTAATTTTAGAAAAAGCTCTAGCGAAAGGTCATAATTTGCCTACTTTACGCACTTTATACTACCAAGTACTTGCGATAGAGGAGAGCGGTGAAAGACGTTGAAAGATTTTTTACATATAGTAATAAGTGTCATTATTTTTTGTCCAATCCTCCTTTTTGTGATTGTCTATTTAATTAGTCGAAAGGTTAAAATTCGAGGCACTCATGCTTTTGGAGTCGCATCTGACGTGACAACAGTGTGTTTGTTTTTTTCAGTACCACTAGCAATTGGTGTGCTGTGGAATGTCGATGTTAGTGCGCTATTAGTAACGTTTGCGATAATGATGGCGATGATTTTTACATATATTGATTGGCGGACGAAAAAGGAAATTGAAGTGAAATCGCTTCTTAGGAAAATTTGGCGCTTTCAATTTTTAGTGTTAAGTACAGCATATATTGTTCTTTGTATAGTAGGTGTTATTCAATCTGTTATTGAATATTTACAAGCTGTCTAAGCATTTTCTTTTGATGTTGATGCCATAAGCGTTAAAATAATAGCATTAAAGATTGTAATAACTCTATATTGCAAATAAATTAAATAAAATTCCTTGTACGACAACGTTTGAGTATCTAACAAAAATCGTATACCGTTTTTTGAATATTTGTTGGAGTTTGTCGATTTGATAAACCGTTCAAATTGCTTAGTAGTATTAAAAGGGATTTATTTTATTACAAGTTTGCTTATGAAGAGTAAGAAGATGATTTAGTGAGTAGAGGAGTTTGTGTTAAATGAAACTGGAGTCAATCCAAGTACCCATAAAAAATCGTTTGCTAGCAGATTATTGGTCGTCGAATACTGCTATCCATGAGTTTTTTGAATACGCATACAACGATAAATCTTTTGAAAAACGAGCGCAATATTTAGATCAGCATGCATATGATCAAAAAGAATTAACAGCCATCATACGTCAATTTATGGAGCCGCTCGGATTATCGAAGAAAGCGAATGAACATTTGCAGCAACTAGAGCAAGGGGCTGTTGCAGTTGTCGGTGGGCAACAAGCGGGTATCTTAACAGGCCCTCTTTACTCAGTGCATAAAGCGATTTCGGTCATTGCATTAGCGAAAGAGCAAAGTGCAAAACTTCAGCGACCGGTTGTTCCTATTTTTTGGATAGCTGGTGAAGATCATGATTTAGAGGAAATTAACCACACGTATACAGTATGTGGTGAAGGTATTAAAAAACGTGTTTACGGTGAACGTTCAAGACGCAAAACGATGGCTTCTGAAACAAGTATAAACAAAGAATCAATGACACAATTAATCAATACGATTGCGAAGGATATGGGCGAAACAGCATTCACTGAAATGCTTGTGAAACAATTAGTGGAAACTCTTAATGAGTGTGAAACATTTACGGACTTCTTTGCGCAACTTATGAATCAATTGTTTAAAGATGAAGGTTTATTGATGATTGATGCAGCGGACTTTAAATTCCGCCAATATGAGCGTGATAAATTTACCCGCATCATTCATAAAAATGAAGAAATTGCTAGAGTGGTGACAGAAAAAGAAGCGGAGCTTGAACGTGCAGGCTATGGCAATCCTATTTTGGCATCAAATGAGGCGGCCAATTTATTTTATGTAGAAAATGGGGAGCGCCATCTTTTAGAACGAAAAAATCAGCAATTTGTAAATCTAGCTGCAAATATCAAGCTATCGCGTGAAGAAGTTTTAGAAATTGCCGAAAAACATCCTGAGCAATTAAGTAATAACGTTGTGACTCGTCCGCTAATGCAGGAAATGACATTGCCTGTGCTTGCGTTTGTTGGTGGACCAGGGGAGCTTGCGTACTGGGCGACATTGAAAGATGCGTTTACGGTATTAGGCTTACAAATGCCGATTTTTGCTCCGCGTCTTCATATCACGATTGTCACAAGACATGTAGAACAACTTTTACGTGAATATCGTTTAAATGTTGCCGATGTTTGGGGTGGAAAAGCGGTACAGCTTAAAGAACAGTTTATTGCTGAAATACAGGATGCTGAAGCGAAGCATCAAATTCAGGCGATGCAACAAGAACTTTTAGAAAAGTATGAGGCCCTTCAACTTTATTTAGAAGAGCAACAACTATTACTAGATAAAATTCTTGTGAAAAATAAAGAGAATCATCTAAAGCAATTTGAGTATTTACAGCAAAAGGTTGAACAAACAGTCCTTAACAAGCATGAAACGACAATTCGAAAATTTATGACGCTACAAAATGAGTTGTATCCGAATGAAGGATTCCAGGAAAGAACTTATAATCCTTATCAATATTTTAATGAGTTTGGACCTATGCTAATTACTGAAATGCTGAAACAAAATTATAGCATTGGCAAACACCACTATTTAATTTATTTATAATCCTAATATTTGTAACTTTATACCCAATTAACAGTTTAATACAATATTAACTTGATGAATGATGACGACATAAATAGTAAATGGAGAGCTATCCTACTAAGGGTAGCTCTTTTTTTGTGTCATTTATCATGGGTTCGAAATGTTGTTAAAGGTCTATTCACGTATTAAGTGTTAAAATGTCAAGTTTTTTTTAAAAAAAGTGGTGGAAAGTGGGGGGATGTGGTACATTATTTAATAAAGTGGGGTGAATAGCATGTTCATGGGAGAATATCAACACTCTGTTGATGCGAAAGGACGATTAATCGTGCCCGCAAAATTTCGTGACGCCTTAGGCGAAACATTTGTTGTGACGCGCGGACTTGATAATTGTTTATTTGGCTATCCTATGAATGAATGGCGAAAACTCGAAGAAAAATTAAAGGACTTACCGATGACCAAAAAGGATACACGTGCTTTTGCAAGGTTTTTCTTTTCTGGAGCAACGGAGGTAGAAATAGACAAGCAGGGGCGCATAAATATTCCTTCAACTCTTATGCAGCATGCACATCTTGTGAAAGAATGTATCGTGTTAGGCGTTTCGAATCGAATTGAAATATGGGCGAAAGATGCTTGGGAAGCTTACTTTAGTGAGTCGGAACAATCCTTTAATGAAATTGCAGAAAATATGATTGGCTTTGATTTTTAAAATTTATTTAGTTAAGGCCCGAAGGGAGCGAGTGGTATGTTCGATCATACAACCGTGTTATTAAAAGAAACTGTTGATGGGTTGAACATCGATCCTGATGGTGTATATGTGGACTGTACGTTAGGTGGAGCAGGACACAGTGAATATTTAGTACAACAATTATCTGAAAAAGGGCGTTTAATTTGCTTCGATCAAGATATGACAGCTATTAACAATGCAAAAATTCGATTGGCGCCATATATTGAGCGTGTGACATTTGTTCATTCGAATTTCCGCTATTTAAAAGAAGAGCTATTAGCGCTTGGTATTGAGCAAGTTGATGGTGTTTTATATGATTTAGGCGTATCTTCACCACAGCTAGATACACCAGAACGTGGCTTTAGTTATCACCATGATGCACCTCTAGATATGCGCATGGATCAAACAGCAACACTTACAGCATTTCATGTTGTGAATGAATGGGCATATGAAGATTTAGTACGTATATTTTTCCGTTATGGAGAAGAGAAATTTTCCAAGCAAGTTGCTCGTAAAATCGAAGAAGCACGTAAGGTGGCACCGATTGAAACAACCGGCCAACTTGTAGAACTTATTAAAGAGGGTATTCCAGCAGCGGCTCGCCGTAAAGGTGGACATCCAGCGAAGCGCATATTCCAAGCAATACGAATTGCTGTTAACGATGAGCTAGGCGCGGCAGAGGATTCGTTAGTCGATGCGATTGATATGATAAACGTAGGTGGACGCATTAGTGTCATTACGTTCCATTCATTGGAGGACCGCCTATGCAAGACTATTTTTAAGGAAGCGTCATCATTACCGGAATTACCACCGAATTTGCCAGTGATTCCAGATGACATGAAGCCAACTTTAAAGCTTATTACGAGAAAGCCGACTCTTCCTTCTGATGAAGAATTGGCAGTAAACAATCGTGCTCGTTCAGCAAAGCTTAGAGTGGTTGAGAAAATTAACGACAAAGGGCGTGAGTAAATGGCAGCAGTTCGTGTAAGGCAGCACCAGCAACAACAAGTGCAACAACCGATAACACCCCCTAGTCCACAACCCACTATTATCCGTCGTAAAAAAACGAACCAGAAGTTTGAAAAAACAATGCTAATTGTTTTAGTTAGCATTGTTGCTGTATTATCGGTACTCGTTTTGAACAAGCAAGCAGCAATTCAAACGACAAGCATGGACATTCAAAAAATCGAAACTGAAGCAGAAGAGATTGCTAAACAGAATGTTGACTTGACAGTTCGTGTGAGTGAACTTTCTACATACGATAACATATGGAAAAAAGCTAAAGAACTCGGTTTAACTCAAAATGAGAAAAATGTAAAGGTAGTGCCGGGAGAATGAAAAAAAAGAGATTTCGATTCCAATGGGGAGCCTTTCTATTATTAATTTTTTATGGAGGGCTCTTTTTTCTATTGTTTTCAAGAATGTTTATGTTACAGGTGACAGGTGAAGTGGAAGGACAAGAGCTTGCGGCAAGAGCAGCTGCAAAATATAGCAAAGAAAGTGCAATATCAGCAAGCCGTGGGAAAATTTACGATACAAATGGACAAGTCATCGCGGAAGATACACTTAGTTATCGACTAATCGCCGTCGTCAATGAACAAGCCACGACGGATGAAAAAAAACCTCGCCATGTAGTAGATGCTGAAAAAACTGCAAAAATATTAAAAGAATATATTCCTATGGACGAGGAAAAAATCTATAAACAGCTTACTAGGGTAAATAAAAAGGGCAAAAAGCCTTATCAAGTTGAATTTGGAAGTGCAGGCCGCGGAATAAGTCATGATACTATGAGTAAAATCAAAGCGGAGAAATTACCAGGGATTGTATTTATCAACGATTTAAAACGTTATTATCCAAATGGTATCTTTGCTTCGCACTTAATTGGATTTGCACTAAAAGAGGAAAATGAGGATGGTACGTTCACGACAAAAGGAAAAATGGGTCTTGAGCTTACTTATAACAAAGAACTAACCGGAAAAGACGGTAAGGTTGAATATGAGACAGATGCATTCCATTATTTATTGCCGAGTAGTGAAAAAATGGTGACACCTGCGAAAAATGGTGATGACATTTATTTAACACTAGATAAAACAATTCAAAGCTTTTTGGAGGAAGCGATGACAGCGGTTGAAAAGGAATATAACCCTGAATCGATGACAGCTATTGTGGCAAATCCGAAAACTGGTAAAATCCTAGCGATGTCACAACGACCTACGTTTAATCCTGATACACGGGAAGGTAAAAATATGAAATGGCTAAACGAGGCTATTGAAGAGACTATTGAACCAGGTTCGACGATGAAAACGTTCACGCTCGCCTCGGCTATTGATACAGGTGCGTGGTATCCAAATGAAAGTTATATGTCAGGAACATACTGGGTTTTTGGAGAGCCTATTAGAGACCATAATGGTGGGAGAGGTTGGGGTCCAATTTCTTATTTAGACGGTTTCCAACGTTCATCCAATACAGGGATGGCTCACCTTTTAAAGAAAATTGGTAACGATGTATTTTTTGATTATTTAGATCGATTTGGGTTTGGTAAAAAAACTGGTATTGATTTACCGAATGAAGCAGCGGGGAAACTTTTATCGAGATACCCAGTAGAACGAGTGACAACAACGTTCGGTCAAGGTTCTACGGTAACACCGATTCAGTTAATTCAAGCAATGACAGCGATCGCGAATGGTGGAAAGATGATGCAACCTTACGTTATTGATCGAATTGTCGATTCCTCAACAGGAGAGGTTATCCAAAATCATGAGCCTGTTGTCAAGGGACAACCAGTTTCAGCCGACACAGCGAAGCAAGTAAAAGAAATCCTTGCATCTACGTTAACAGCTAAGAATGGTACAGCGAAGGATTTTATCCTTGATGAATATGAAGTTGCAGGGAAAACAGGTACTGCCCAAATCCCGCTAGGAAATGGTAACTATTCATGGGGAGCAAATGAATTTTTATATTCTTTCTTAGGGATGGCTCCTGCTGATGACCCTCAGCTAATTATGTATGTTTCTGTAAAAAGGCCAAAGCTAAAGAATGAACTTGGTTCTGTACCAGTTTCAAAAGTATTTAACCCCGTTATGTTAAATAGCTTAAAGTATTTAAATGTGAATCCAGAAGATGTAAAGCATGTTGACGAGACAAAAATACAAGATTATACAGGTCAAAGTGCTGAGGCTGTACAAGTAGAGCTTGCGAACGATGGTTTAAAGCCTGTTATTGTTGGTAGTGGCGGTAAAATTATTGACCAATATCCAAAAGGTCCTCAAAAACTAGTAAAAGGTAATTTTATATTTTTAAAGACTGAGGGTAATATAACTTTGCCAGATTTCACCAATTGGTCTTTGCGTAATGTACTTGCTTTTAAGACGATGGCAAATTTAGAAATCGAAGTAGTCGGAGAGGGCTTTGTAGCTAGTCAAAGCGTTTCGGCAGGGACGGTAATTTCAGATAGTTCACCGATTGTCGTGAAACTGAAAACGCCAGCTGAAAGCTTTAAGCAAGATGTAGAGACCCCACCCGAGGGTGAAACAACTGAATAAACCCTGAATAGAAGCCCACTTTATTTCATACGTTGTAAAAAACAAGGTGTGATGTCGAATGAAGTGGATTTCTATCCATTCCAAAAAGCGATTGCGTATTTTATACGTATTGTTTATGTTTGTAGCTGTTGCAGTTGTTATTAGGCTTGTCTTCTTACAAGTATTAGATCAAAAAGATCTGACAAAGAAAGCCGAAGAGAATTGGGACCGAGAAATTCCTTTTGCCAATGAGCGAGGGCATATTACTGACCGTAAGGGGAAAAATATTGTCACAAATAAGCTTGCGCCAACTTTGTATTTCATGCCTTCGCAAAGTAAGGATATTGAAGGAGCAGCAGCGAAAATTGCACAAGTTTTGGGAGTAGATGAACAAAAGCTGTTGGAAAAAATGAAGAAAAAAGCCTACTTAGTAAAGCTAGCACCTGAAGGAAAAAACATTTCGTATGAAAAAGCAGTGGAATTACAAGGTCTGCAGATTGAGGGATTATATAGCGGGGTCGATTATACAAGGGATTATCCATACGGCACCTTACTATCTCGTTTTTTAGGCTTCACAGGTTATGATGCTCAAGGTTTAGCAGGGATTGAATATGAATATGATAAGTTGTTAAAGGCTAATTCTTCTGCAATACGGATCTTTACAGATGCGAAAGGGAATAATTTACCGAACGTAAAGAGCGCTTGGAAGGCTGGTGAAGATGGTGCAACGATCGAGCTAACGGTAGACGTAGATGTACAACAGGTCGTCGAGCGTGAACTGTCACAGGCAATGGAGCGTTATGATGCTGACCAAGCAATGGCGATTGCTATGAATCCAAATACTGGCGAGATTTTAGCGTTATCCTCATATCCAACCTTCGATCCGGCAGCATATCAAACGGTAGAGCCTGCTATCTACAATCGGAATTTACCAGTTTGGATGACTTATGAGCCAGGGTCAACGTTCAAAATTATAACGCTTAGTGCTGCTTTAGAAGAAAATGTAGTGGATTTAGAGAAGGATACTTTTTATGATCCAGGCTATTCAATGGTTGCAGGAGCAAGATTGCGCTGTTGGAAGCGTGAAGGTCATGGCTCTGAAACCTTCCTTGAAGTTGTAGAAAATTCTTGTAACCCTGGCTTTATTGAATTAGGTCAACGAATAGGTAATGAAAAACTACTACAATATGTTAAAGATTTTGGTTTTGGCAAAAAAACAGGTTCTAACATCGCTGGCGAAGCTTCAGGGATTTTATTTTCCAAAGATGCTTTTGGACCTGTTGAGCAGGCCACAACTTCATTTGGCCAAGGTGTTGCCGTAACACCCATTCAGCAAGTGCAAGCAGTAGCCGCAGCAGTAAATGGGGGCAAGCTTTATACGCCATATGTAGTGAAGAAAATTATGAATCCTAATACTGGAGAAGTTATAGAACAGACTAAACCGGAAGTTAAAAAACAGGTTATTCGTGAGGAAACGTCTGCAAAGGTACGAGGTGCATTAGAATCTGTTGTAGCAAAAGGCTCAGGACGTCAAGCTTACCGAGATGGATTACGGATTGGTGGCAAAACAGGTACAGCACAAAAGGTGGAAAATGGGCGTTATAAAGATGGTGAATATATCGTATCATTTATTGGCTTCGCACCTGCGGATAATCCGCAAATTGTCGTTTATGTAGCAGTAGATAACCCGAAAAAGGGAACACAGTTTGGCGGTGTGATCGCAGCTCCAATCGTTGGACAGATTATTGAAGACGTAGCACCTTTTGTTGGCATTGAAAAATCGAAGGAACAGCTTGAAAAGGATTATCGTTGGGGTGACCCAATTACTGTGAAGGTACCAAGTTTTATTGGTCAAACGAAGGACGATATTGCCAAGCAACATTATCCATTCCGTATTGAATGGCATGGAGAAGGTACTAAAATTGGCAATCAACTGCCTGAAGTGGATAGTGTTATTAAACAAGATGGCACCATTCATCTTTATTTAGAGAACTAATATAACTTTACCTTTAAAAAATGGGAAAGAACCACTATTATAATGAAGGGTAGTAATAAATACATGAAAGTTTGTGCTTTTTTCTTCAAGAAGAAAGTGAAACAAGATTTAAAGGAGATTTTTCAATGAAACTCGCAACAACACTTACCATTTTAGCTATTGCTTTTATAGTAACAGTTATCCTGGCACCAATTAGTATTCCACTTCTTCGCCGATTAAAGTTCGGTCAAAGTATTCGTGAAGAGGGACCACAATCCCATATGAAAAAAGCTGGTACACCAACAATGGGTGGCATTATTTTCTTACTTGCCATTATCCTCACTACTGTTGGTGTAGGTAGCTTTTTAGATTTATTTACAACACAAACCGTCGTACTGTTATTAGTATTAATAGGGTTTGGGTTAATCGGCTTGTTTGATGATAGCTTAAAGGTTGTTTTTAAACGTAATTTAGGACTAACATCACTTCAAAAGCTTATTGGTCAAATTGTCATTGCAATTTTGGCCTATTTCTTACTACATGTAGGATCGTTTGATACAACACTTGCTATACCATTTACAGATTGGACGATCGATCTTGGTATTTTCTATGTAGCCTTTTTAATTTTCTGGTTAGTGGGCTTCTCGAATGCAGTGAATTTAACAGACGGATTAGATGGACTTGTGGCAGGTACTGCATCTATTGCCTTTGCAGCATTTGGTGTTATTGCTCTGTTCCAAGATCAAGCTGATATCGCCTTATTTACATTTGCGGTAACAGGTGCGTTATTAGGATTTTTACTTTTTAATGCGAATCCTGCAAAGGTATTTATGGGGGATACGGGTTCGTTAGCATTAGGTGGAGCTTTAGCCATGGTCTCTGTGTTAGAAAAAGCAGAATTCCTACTGTTATTAATTGGATTGGTATTCGTTATTGAAACATTATCCGTTATTTTACAGGTAGGTAGCTTCAAACTTCGTAAAAAACGTATTTTTAAAATGAGTCCTATTCATCATCATTTTGAATTATCAGGTTGGTCAGAATGGAAGGTAGTACTTGTCTTTTGGTCAACTGCTTTAGCAGTAGCATTGATTGCAGTTTTATCGGAGGCGTTCTTATGAGAAACTTTTCAGATTTACAACATAAAAAAGTCCTTGTTTTAGGTCTAGCTAAAAGTGGTGTGGCTGCAGCTGAGATTTTACATGAGCTTGGCGCCTTTGTGACGGTCAATGATTCTAAACCATTTGATGAAAGCCCAGATGCGCAAGGTTTATTGCAAAAGGGAATCACGGTTATTTGTGGTCGTCATCCTGAGGATTTACTCGATGAAGGCTTTGAATTATTAGTGAAAAATCCAGGGATTCCTTATAGTAACAAAATAGTAGCAGATGCATTAAACCGTGGAATCCCCGTATGGACAGAAATTGAGCTTGCCTATTTAATTAGTGAAGCGCCGTTTATCGGTATTACAGGATCAAACGGTAAAACAACAACGACAACAGTAATTTTCGACATGTTGAATAACGGTGGTTTACAACCGTTAATTGCAGGGAATATAGGGACAGTTGCATGTGGTGTTGCAAGAGAAGCACAAAAGGATAATGTAATCGTTACAGAGTTATCATCTTTCCAATTAATGGGCATTAAAACTTTTAAGCCAAAAATTGCTATATTAACAAATCTTTATGATGCTCATCTTGATTATCATGGGACGTTTGACAATTATGCAGAGGCAAAGTTTGGTGTTACACGTAATCAAGATGAAAGCGATTATTTTATCTATAATGCTGATCAGCCGATCGTTGTTGGCTATGCAACACAATCAAAAGCTAAAAAGGTACCTTTTAGTTCTAAGGGACGTACGGATGAAGGAATTAGTGCGGATGATACAACAATTTACTGGCAAGGTGAGCCTTATCTAGATCGAGCAAATATCGCTTTGCCTGGTAAGCATAACTTAGAAAATATTTTAGCGGCTGTCGCAGCTTGTATTTTAGTCGGCTGTGACAAAGCTAAAATGGAAGAAGTTTTAGCGAAGTTTGGGGGAGTTCGTCACCGTACTCAGTTCGTGCGCGAATGGAACGGCCGCAAGATTTATAATGACTCAAAAGCAACAAACTGCTTAGCAACAAAAAGTGCTTTAGATGCATTCCAAGCACCTGTTATTTTATTGGCAGGTGGCTTAGATCGAGGACATTCGTTTGAAGAATTACGTCCATGTATGAGCCATGTAAAGGGTGTTGTTGCCTTTGGAGAAACAGGACTACGCTTTGTAGAATTTGCAAAGTCATGTGGTGTACAACATACTGTCATTGCCCAAAATGTTGAGGATGCAGTACATTACGCGGCGCCGCTGTCAGCAGAAGGCGATGTTATTCTATTATCTCCAGCATGTGCAAGTTGGGATCAATATGACAGCTTTGAAATACGAGGCGATGTTTTTATTGATGCTGTAATGAAGCTGTAATGAGCCTGTAATTATTTTAGAATATACTTGACTTGGAAGGATGGCAATACTGAGAGGGAAAGAAAGCTATTTATTGCTCGTCACAACATTGATGCTTTCTATAATCGGCATTATTTTCGTCTATTCTGCAGGTACCTATTGGAGTGCCGTTCATTATAGTGGAAAAATGCCGTTTTATATGAAGCAAAGTCTATACTTTGCGGTAGCTATTGTAGTGTTTTTAATCACTATTCGATTAAATATTTTAAAAGAGCAGTCCTTTTGGAAAATGGCCTATATATTTTCGTTAATTTTACTAGTCCTTGTACTTATACCAGGAATTGGACTAGTTCGAAATGGTTCTCAAAGCTGGATTGGCGTAGGTCCTTTAACAATTCAGCCAGCAGAGCTAACTAAAATTACAGTCATTGTATATATGAGCCATATTTTAGCACAGCATAAAACAGGCACGTCGATCGTTAATTGGCGGCATGGATTGATTTTATTATTGCCTGTAGTACTTATAATGCTTCAGCCTGATTTTGGTTCAGTTTTTATTCTCGTTGTGTCTGTGTTTTTATTGCTTTTTGTGGCAGGGTATCCTTTAAAGCTTTATGCAATGTTTTTGATAGCTGGAATTGCTGGATTAGTAGGCTTGATTGTTACAGCACCATACCGACTAAAGCGGATAGAGGCATTTATTGATCCGTGGGTCGATCCTTTAGGTAGTGGGTTTCAGGCTGTACAATCATTAATGGCTATAGGTCCCGCTGGAATTTTCGGGCATGGTTTTGGACAAAGTAGGCAAAAGTTTTTATATTTACCTGAACCACAAAATGACTTTATTTACGCAATCATTCTAGAAGAGGTTGGATTACTTGGTGGACTTGTTATTTTAGCACTTTTCGTACTGGTGATTTATGCAGGCTATAAATTTGCAGTGCAAGCTAAAACAAGAACAGCATATTACGCAATCATCGGACTTGTAACGATGCTTGCCGTACAAGCATTTCTAAACATAGCAGTAGTGATTGGCTTAGTTCCTGTAACAGGCGTTACATTGCCTTTTATCAGCTATGGGGGAACATCTTTAGTAACAATGTGGCTAATAATAGGTATTATTTATCAATTAGCGAAATAAATATAAAGGAGGAGTACTTTTTTGGAGAAAGTAATTGACATAGAAGATCGCATACCTACGCTAAAAAAGCGACGAAAAAAGCGTACAAATCGGAAATTTATAGTGCTAATATTACTTTTCTTTACTGTGTTAGCAGTACTCCTTTATTTTCAATCTCCTTACAGTAAAATCAACAACATAACAGTCAACGGTGCTCGATTAGTAGAAGAACAATATTATATGAAGACAAGTACTCTTACAACTGGGAAGTCGATGTGGGGATTTAAAGTAGAAGACGTAGAGAAAATATTGCTAAAGGATAAATGGGTGAAAGAAGCACATGTTAAACGTAATTGGCTTCGAGGCGTGACCATAGATATTAAAGAATGGAAAAAGGTTGCGTACTTAGCTGGTGACGGTACTTATTATCCATTGCTTGAAAATGGCAAGCGCTTTGAACAAGTTGGGGATGATATTCCGATTGATGCACCTGTATTTATCGGCATAACTGGTGAAAAGACAATTAAGAAGCTTGTTAAGCAATTAGCACAATTAAACCCAGAAGTATTAGCATTAATTTCTCAAGTCAATACAAATAGTAATGAAACAAATCCTAATGCAATCAAGCTCTATATGAACGATGGCTATGAAGTTCGTGCCGTTATTCAAACTTTAGCAGAAAAACTAAATCATTACCCTTCGCTTGTGGCACAAATTCCAAATTTGGAAAAGGGGGTTATCGATTTAGAGGTCGGCTCGTATTATCGTCCTTTCAATACAGAGTACAACCAAAATATTGATTTAGATCAAGATGCGGCCAACCAGGAAGTGAAAAAAGATGAACAACAAGAAAAAGAATAGCAAAGAAAATTTCTTTTCAAGAAAACAATTTCAGTTGCTTATCGTTTGTGTAACTATGGGGTTTATCATTGGCTATTCCTACAACCAGGCAAAAGAGAATCGAGATGCAGGTTCGACTAATAAGGAGCTTTTCGAGCAAGAGGATTCTTATCGTGAGGAGTTAATTGCACAACAAGAGCGCAATAAAGAATTATCAGAAGAGGCGAATGCTTTGCAAGAAAAAATTCGCAAGTATGAAAAATCGTTTGTCGCTAGCAAAAAGGATTATACAAAGCTTGTTGAAGAAGCAGAGGATTTACGCTTGTTGTTAGGTGATTTAAATTCAGAAGGAAAAGGGATACGTATTACCCTTCAAGATGGTGATTACAATCCAAAATCCGCTAATCCTAATGATTATATCGTGCATGAAAGTCATATTTTTAAATTGCTCAATGAACTTAAAATTTCTGGTGCGCAAGCAATTGCTATTAATGGTCAACGTGTTTTAGCGAATTCTTATATACGCTGTAATGGACCAGTCATCACTATTGATGGCAAGCAACACCCAGCTCCATTCGTCGTCGAAGCTGTAGGAGATTCAGCAACATTAATAGCTGCCTTAAACTTAACTGGTGGCGTTGTGGATCAATTATTAAATGACAATATAGTTGTATCATTAGAAGAAGATCAAAAGCTTGCAATGCCAAAAGCAAAAGTAGAAAGTTAAACGATTTCAAGTCAATATTTACAGATTAAATTTGGTTATAGCCTCTAGGTAGCTTATAGATATGCAAAGTTCAAGATCTAAGGCGTAAATCTGTGAGGGGTTACGATACGTCTAGGAGGGGCTATTTTGAAAAAAAATATGTTTACCCGAATAACGATCGTGCTATTTATTATCGGTTTGATGATAGCGGTACAATACAATACCATAAAGCAACCAGCTGAGCGAGATACACGAGATATTTGGGCCATAAGAGAGGAATTAGCAGAAGAGAAGCAAAGGCATTCCGCGTTATTAGCAGAAATTCGCTCACTTAATGAAGTAGTGGGTCGCTATGAGCAATCTGAGAAAGCAAATTTACAGTCAGCATTAAATGAAACGCTGAATCGTTTAAAACTACAGGCCGGGCTAACGGAAGTCACAAGTCCAGGAGTTATACTTCGAGTTGAACCAGCACCCGAATTAGTTGAAATGGGGTATGAAATTAAAGAAATTACACCTGATTTACTAACCCAATTACTAAATGCTCTGTTTAAAAACAATGCAGCGAGTGTCTCGATAGATGGAAATCGCGTTGTTCAGACGACAGCCATTCGAGACATAAATGGAAAGACTACAGTGAACAGTGTACCACTGTCCTCACCACCCTTTGAAATTTATGTTGGGACAAGCTCTTTTAAAGAAGCTCAAAAAATGTACAACTCGTTACAAGCTTCTACATTTATCGATTCCTTTTATTTGGATAACTTTAATTTAATAATAGAGGAACCATCTGAGCATTTAACAATCCCAGCATTTGATCAGCCATTGACAAATGATTATTTAGCAGAGGTGGAAAAAGGAGAATAATATATGTGGCTACCATTTTTAGGTTTGATATTTGGACTTGCCCTTGGCTTGTTAACAAATATACAAATACCCTCTATATATGAAAATTATCTGTCAATAGCTGTTTTAGCAGCTTTAGATACATTATTTGGCGGTATTCGTGCTCAATTACAGCAAGTATATGACGATAAAGTATTTGTATCAGGATTCTTTTTTAATATAGCTTTGGCAGCAGGATTAGCCTTTTTAGGTGTGTATTTAGGGATAGACTTATATTTAGCTGCTATTTTCGCTTTTGGAGTACGTTTGTTCCAAAATATAGCAATAATTAGGCGTATTCTACTAACTCGCTTAGATGAGAAACGTCATAAAAAGAACAAAAATTCCATAGAATGAGAGAAAAATTGAGCAAAATGCTCGATTTGCTTAGACATTATGCTGAATTTACAATAGAATGAGAATAAGAGCATTTTTTCAAGGAGGTGCAGCTAATTGAATCAGCAAGATTTATATATTTCCCTTGATATAGGATCCTCCTCTATCAAGGTATTAATAGGTGAAATGAGCGACGGGCAATTACATGTAATTGGCGTCGGAAATGTAAAATCGAATGGAGTTCGAAAAGGTGCAATTGTTGATATTGATGCAACAGTTCAATCGATTCGAAAAGCAATAGATCAAGCTGAACGAATGACAGGGTATCAAATTAATGAAGTCGTTTTAGGTGTTCCTGCTAACCAGACGATGTTACAGCTAGTTAAAGGTGTTGTCGCTGTAAATAGTGAAAATAGAGAAATTACAGATGATGATTTAGATAGAGTGGTAGAATCTGCACAAGTCATGTCAATACCTCCTGAACGTGAATTAGTAAATATTATTCCAAGACAATTTATTGTGGATAATTTAGATGAAATCAAAGATCCGCGAGGTATGATTGGTATTCGTTTAGAAATGGATGCCACAATGATCACAACTTCCAAAACACTTTTACACAATGTTTTACGTTGTGTAGAACGTGCAGGTCTTAGTATTCGAGAAATCTATTTACAACCATTAGCAGCAGGTTACTTTGCATTAACAGAGGATGAAAAAAACCAAGGTACCGCTTTCATTGATTTAGGAGGCGGTTCAACGACTATCACAGTATTCGAAGAAGGCCTGTTAACTCATACGGGTGTCATTCCAGTTGGTGGCGATCATATTACGAAAGATATTTCAATCGTCTTAAAAACACCAACAGAACAGGCAGAACAAATTAAACATCAATTTGGACATGCCTTTTATGATGACGCATCAGACGATGAGCTCTTCGAAGTACCAGTTGTAGGGACAGATTCAACAGATCAGTACAGTCAGCGCTTTATATCAGAAATAATTGGCGCTCGTTTGGAAGAATTATTTGAGTTAGTCATCGACGAGTTAGCCCGTCTAGGTGTAAGAGATTTACCAGGCGGTGTTGTTTTGACAGGAGGCGTTGCAAAGCTTGAGGGAATTGCTCAATTGGCACGCCAGATACTGCAAACACGTGTTAGAATATATACACCTGACTATATTGGCGTTAGAGAGCCTTCATTTACGACGGCAGTTGGACTTATTCGTTACGCCTATTTAGAAGATGATTTTTATGGGAAAAGTACAAATACGCAGCCTATCGAATATGCAGTTGTAGGATCCCCTGCAGCCACACCTAAGAAGCAAGAATATGCTGCACCTTCAGAATCAAAAGGAAGCGTAATCGGAAGAGCAAAAAAATTATTTGATAAATTTTTTGATTAACTTCTTTCAGCAAATGTCCTTTGTACCGAAAGCGTAGCGACAGGTACAGAAGTCTCCACCTCTATAGGTGGTGAGATAAATTCGGATTTAAGCTACTTTTCAGCAGATGTCCAAACACCTGCTGAAAGAAGGTAATGCTACGGCGGATGTCACGGAATCGGAAAGGAGTTCTTAGTGAATGTTAGCCTAAAATCATCGCATTTATGCGATAACGGCTAACGGACCTGGTCTTGCAGGCCTAAGCACAAAGCCGATTCCGGACGCAATTATACCGAGGCATAATTGATCTTGAATGCGTAATGAATGATACAGAGTCGAGTTACCGTGGGAGGAAAAAGAAATGTTAGAATTTGATACAAGTGTTGATCAACTTGCAGTAATAAAAGTCATTGGTGTTGGTGGCGGCGGTAACAACGCTGTCAATCGAATGATAGAACATGGTGTACAAGGTGTTGACTTTATCGCAGTAAACACAGATGCACAAGCGCTAAATTTATCGAAAGCAGAAATAAAGCTACAGATTGGAACAAAACTTACACGTGGATTAGGTGCAGGTGCAAATCCTGAAGTAGGGAAAAAAGCTGCTGAAGAGAGCCGTGAACAATTAGAAGAGGTTCTACGCGGTGCAGATATGGTATTCGTTACAGCTGGAATGGGCGGGGGAACTGGTACTGGTGCCGCGCCAGTAATCGCTCAAATTGCTCGCGATTTAGGAGCTCTTACAGTCGGTGTTGTAACGCGTCCATTTACGTTTGAAGGTCGCAAACGACAAACACAAGCTATCGGCGGTATTGGTGGCATGAAGGAGTCTGTTGATACTTTAATCGTTATTCCGAACGACAAGCTGTTACAAATTGTTGATAAATCTACGCCAATGCTAGAGGCATTCCGTGAAGCAGATAATGTTTTACGACAAGGTGTACAAGGTATTTCGGATTTAATTGCAACGCCAGGTCTTATTAACTTAGACTTTGCAGACGTAAAAACAATTATGTCTAACAAAGGCTCAGCGTTAATGGGTATTGGTATTGCTACAGGTGAAAACCGTGCTGCAGAAGCTGCAAAGAAAGCTATTTCAAGTCCTTTACTTGAATCATCAATTGATGGCGCTAAAGGTGTCCTCATGAATATTACTGGTGGCTCAAATCTAAGCCTATTTGAAGTACAAGAGGCTGCAGATATTGTAGCATCAGCATCAGACGAAGAAGTAAATATGATTTTCGGTTCTGTTATTAACGAAAATTTAAAGGATGAAATTATTGTTACAGTCATTGCGACTGGTTTCTCAGAGGAAGCATTACAGCAACAGCGTAATACTACACGACCAACGTTAAATACAAATAGACAAGCTGCACAACAACAGCAAGCGCCGATTCGTGAGCAACGTCAAGATATGCATGTACAGCAAGAACAACCACGCCAAAATCAACAAAATTATGTACAGGATGACATGCTTGAAGTACCAGCATTTTTACGTAACCGTAAAAATCGCGGATAAGTCAGCATCCAAAATTTAAAAAGCTCGTATTTTACATTATGTGAAATACGAGCTTTTTTGTGTTGCTGAAAACTATTAAGTTATGAATGTTGCTTCTTTATCTGTTCCAGGCTACACATTTTCCTTGGTGACGAGCATCGAGCCGCTTCCTTCATTGTGCTGTCGCTGTCACTGTCACTCCGTTAAGACTATACTTTCACACTAAAACATTTGTTGTTGTTGACGCCCTCACTTTAGCACAGAAAACATTTATTGCTGAAGTTTTATTATACATATCACTTTAAATTAGAGAGTCCACGCCAGAAGATATATTCTATGTAAAGTAGTTGATTGGAGTGGAAACTGGGCGACTCCTCGGGGATCAGCGTTACAGATGAGACCCTGCAGCGAAGCGAAGCGGCTCATCGAACGCCCCCAGGAAAGAGCCCAGTTGGAACGGAAATCAACCTCACGTTTTGCCAAAAAGCCATTTACTCTATTTAATATTACGCATAATTTCATTCATATTCCATTGATATTTTCAGTGACTTAAAAATTAATTATGTTCAAATGTGTAAGGAAAAGATGTATTTTGTCAAAACATTTTAATAAAATGATGCGATTGTTTGACAATATTTGTGGGAGTAACATGCTAACTTTGTATGTAGGAGGCGGCTGTTATGTATGGAGAATGGCTGGTGCTCATTAATACACTTTTTAATCTAGCGATACTCAAGTTTACGGCAAAAGTAACAGGGGTTTTTGTAAAGAACACGAGATTATTAATGAGTTCTATTTGTAGTAGTTTTGTAGCTGTAATTGGTGGACAAATGCTGTTAACGACGCTACTGAGCTTTATCTTACTGATCGGACTAGCTTTTCGCTTCAAGATTCGAAGCTTTCAAAAGCAAGGACCAATCGTTTTAACAGCAACAATTATTATTGGTGGATTATTAACTGCATTACAACCGTATTTAAAGAATCTTTCTGTTGTCCATTTTATAATGATTTGTCTACTACTAGCTGTTGGAAATCTTGTAGCTTTTTATAAGCAATGGGGATTTGTAAAGCTTGAGCGGTTAAGTGGTCAGTTTGTGTTTGATACGACGTTAAAAATTTTTGATGTAAAGATACCGCTTTCTGCATTTGTGGATACGGGAAATCAAGCGATTGAGCCACTATCGGGAAAACCTGTACACTTTGTCTCTTATGCAGCATTACGTCCACACTTACCTGTAGCATTTTGCAAATCATTATTAGAATGGCAAGAAACTGATCCGTATAATGTATCCATGTTTTCAGAAGATTACCAACGTTATATTCGATTTATTCATGTCAATACAGTACAACAGCAATCGGTTGTATTAGGTTTTCGCTTTGAGGAGTGGCATATAAAGGGGGAGCACTCACAAGTGAAAACAAATGAATATATCGTTTTAACAAAAAAGGCTAAAAATTTTCCACATAGCACAGCAGCAATTTTGCATTTTTCAGCGCTTTCAAATAACTCATAGAGGGGGAGAACTATTGCTTCTTAGGCTACTTGCTAGCTTGAAAAAATTTTGGAGTAAGTTTCGGAGTCGTGAAACGTACTATATAGGGGGAAATGATTCATTGCCAGTGCCATTAAGTCGAGAAGAAGAAGTTACAGTCATTGCATCCTTTATGAATGGTGATTTACGAGCTAGAGATACACTAATTGAACGTAATTTACGTCTTGTTGTTTATATTGCTAGACGTTTTGATAATACGGGAACGCCGATTGAGGATTTAATAAGTATTGGCTCAATTGGTTTAATAAAGGCGATTGAAACGTTCAATACAGATAAAAATATTAAGCTTGCCACATACGCATCTCGTTGTATTGAAAATGAGATTTTGATGCATTTACGTAAAACAAGTCGCATGAAGGGTGAAGTTTCACTAGATGAACCATTAAACTCCGATGCTGATGGAAACGAGTTGTTATTGTCTGATATTTTAGGTACTGAAGAGCATATTATTTTAGACAATGTAGAGAAGAAAATTGAGCGTCAACATATGTTTCATGCCATTAATTTACTAGGTGCGCGTGAACGATATATTATGGAATGTCGTTTTGGCCTCAATGGAAAAATTGAAATGACTCAAAAAGAAGTTGCTGATCATTTAGGTATTTCGCAATCCTATATTTCCCGATTAGAGAAGAAAATTATTCAAGATTTACGTGAAAATCTGAATCAGCCAATATCTTAGAGAGGGAAATTTAACCTACCTAAAATTGGTCTTGGCTTTTGTGCATATTCTTGTTTCTCTCGGACAAACTGATGTAACGGTTTAGTCAGAGAATAACATCCGGAGGAATCGAATATGCGAACTAAAGTAGATCTTTGCGGCTTAGATACATCGACTTTGCCAATTTTAAAGCACGAGGAAATGAAAGAACTATTCATTCGTTTACAAGCTGGAGAAAGTGAGATTAGGGAAGAGCTTGTAATGTGCAATTTAAGGTTAGTGCTCAGTATAGTCGGTAGATTTGCCTACAGGGGTGAACAGGCAGATGATTTATTTCAGGTAGGCTGTATTGGCCTCATGAAAGCTATTGATCATTTTGATTTGAAGCATAATGTACGTTTTTCAACATATGCTGTTCCAATGATCATTGGTGAAATTCGTCGCCATCTGCGTGATCATCATGCATTGCGCGTTTCTCGTTCTTTAAGAGATATTGCATATAAGGCAATGCAGGCAAAAGAACAATGGATAACCGATAATTTACGAGAGCCAACAATTGAAGAAATTGCTGAAATGATTGACATGAAAAAGGAAGATGTTTTATTTGCTCTAGATGCCATTCAAGATCCAGTTTCCTTACAGGAACCCATTTATTCAGACGGTGGAGACGCTGTTTATATGATGGACCAATTACGTGATGATGATGTATCGGAAGATCAATGGGTTGCCTACGTGTCAGTAAAGGAAAGTTTGCAAAAGTTAGATGATCGTCAACAAATGATTGTTGCAAAGCGTTTTTATTACGGTGAGACACAAACTGAAATTGCAAAAGAATTGGGGATTTCTCAAGCGCAAATTTCACGTCTAGAAAAAAATGCAATTGAAACAATGCAGAAAGATTATAAGTAAAAGACAATGCGCACCCGAATGCTCGGTGCGCATTTTAATTTATATCAATGGTATAAATTAAGTAGGGCTCCTCGGCAAAATGAGGGGGTGATTTCCGTTCTGACTTGGCGCTTTGTAGCTGACGCTTCTCCACTTCAATCAACGAATTTCACATAGCATAAATCCACTTCCATATCGCAATGATTTAAGTGATAAAAAAACGTTACTTTAGCAAAAGGGTTTTGTCTATGTGTCAGCGGCAAATGTTTTCTGTACGAAAGCGAAGTGTTAACGTAGCAGCAATAATAGATATACAATCACGTCATTGTTATAAGTCTATTCTGTTCGGTTATAGCGTCCACTATTGAAATAAATAAAATTTATAAAAATTCTACGCTAGCGCTGATTGGAGTGGAAGGCTACTCGACTCCCGTACGAAAGCGAGTAGCCTGGAACGAAAATCACCTCTTCTTTTTGCCAAAGAGAGATTCCTTAATCATTTCATTTTCATTTAAACAACAATAAACACATAAATATAAAGAGAAAACATAGTTTGTTGAGATAAAACGATGTTGAGAGTAATTGATTTAGGGAGGGATAAAATGCGTTTCTCGATGTTACAGCAAAAAGAAGTTATTGAAGCAGGCAATGGACGCTTTTTAGGATTTGTGGTAGATGCAGAGGTATCCAAAGAAACAGGCTATGTAACGGCTTTTATGATTGCAGAACCCCGTAAATATCTAGGGTTTTTTCGCGGAGAAGAATCTGTTAGGAAAGTGTATATGAAAGATGTACTTGTAGTAGGAAAAGATGTAATTTTAGTAAAAGCACTATCCTAAAGAGAAAAATATCTAGACAAAGTAAGCAATTTTAAAGCATAGACGGGGTAAAAGTACTTTCACATAGGCCAGGCTATTCATTGATAATTCAAGCATTGCTTGTTACAATAAAAGAAACTATTGTTGTAAAGTTGGGAAAAACAGTGACAAAAATCTTAGTAAATTTGAAGAAAATTAATGATCTTATACAAACAGCAAAAAAACGTGCACATCGTGAAACAGAAAAAGTCCAAGTTATTGCAGTGACAAAAGAAGTTTCTGTAGAAAGAACACAAGAAGCAATTGATGCGGGGCTTATACATTTAGGTGAGAACCGTCCTGAAGGCTTAAATCGTAAAATTGAAACGATTCAAGCTGATGTACATTGGCATTATATCGGGTCTTTACAAACTCGTAAGGTCAGACAAGTTATTAACAGTATTGATTTTTTACATTCATTAGATCGTTTGAGTTTAGCACAGGAAATTGAAAAAAGAGCAGACAAACCTGTCAAATGTTTTGTACAAGTTAATGTATCTGGCGAGGAAGCCAAACATGGTTTATCGATTGAAGAAGTCCTGCCTTTTATTGAATCATTAAAGGATTTTACAAAAATTCAAATTGTTGGTTTAATGACAATGGCACCAAACACAGATGAGGATACAATTATTCGCTCTGTTTTTAAGCAATTAAAACAATGTCAACAGCAAATAGCCGAGCAAGGATTCGCGCACGCTCCTTGTACCGAGTTATCAATGGGCATGTCTAATGACTTTGAAATTGCGGTAGAAGAAGGGGCTACATTTGTTCGAGTTGGAACGGCTCTTGTTGGAAATGAAAGAAGGGAACAGGATGAGCATGAAAAATAAAATTAAAAATTTCTTTTATCTTGAGGAAGAACTAGAAGAAGAAATCACGCAAGCTCCTATTCAACAGCAACAACCCGTACAACAACAGCAACAGATTCAATCTGCGAAGCCTAAAAAAATGATGAAGGAGCGTAAAGCGCAAGTTCAGGAAATTTTTCCACAAAGTACAACACCTACAAACAACATAGTAAGTTTGCAGGCAGCAATGAATTCTAAAGGCGCAAAAGTTGTCTTAGTTGAACCTAGAGTTTATGCCGAAGCACAGGATATTGCTGAACACTTGAAAAATAAGCGTGCAACGATTGTCAATTTACAACGTATTGAGCGAGAGCAAGGTGTACGAATTATTGATTTTTTAAGTGGCACAGTTTATGCACTTAGCGGTGATATCCAAAGAATCGGTAAAGACATTTTCCTATGCACACCTGATAATGTAGAAGTGTCTGGCGAAATTTCAAATTTTATTTTAGACGATAATTAATAGCGAGGATTGTAGTTTATATGGATTTATGGATAATTCTAAGTTATATATCATTAGCATTTAACGTGTATTCTTATATGTTAGTTGGATATGTTTTAATGTCATGGGTACCTGCTATACAAGATTCAGCAGTTGGCCGTTTCCTTAAAATAGTATGCGAGCCTTACTTAAGTATTTTTAGGAAATTTATCCCTCCTATTGGGATGATTGACATTTCACCGATTGTGGCGATTTTTTTACTTAATTTTATTAAAAATGGGCTTTTTATTGTTATTCAAAAAATATTCTTTATGTTTTAATAAAAGAAATCCTCACGAACGGTGGGGATTTTTTATTTATGGGAAATACTAAATTTAAACAATATTTAGTGCTGATTTCCCTAGAACTTCTCAGCAGAAGAAGCAAGACCCTGAGCGAAGCGGCTCGTCGGATGCCCTGAAGCAAAAATTAACCCCATTTTGATTTTTTTATAAATCCTTAAAATACCAATGAAATGATACAAATAAAAGAGTGATAATAGAGGTGAGGTTATATGGAGCATTTAATACAGCATTTTAGGAAAGATGAACAGCCTTTCATTGAACAAGTTGTGGGCTGGCAGCATGAGGTAGAGGATCGTTATGCTCCAAAGCTTACTGATTTTCTAGATCCCAGACAGCGCTTTATTGTAGCATCGATAATTGGGCAGTATGATACATTAAAAACAGCTAGTGCTGGGCTCTTTGATGAAGCAGAAAGACAACGCATGCTAATTTATCCTACTTATTATGAGCCTATGGAGGAAGATTTTCAGCTTACAGTATTTACGATTCAATATCCTGTGAAATTTGTCCAATTACGACATCCAGATGTCCTTGGAGCTTTGTTATCTTTAGGATTGGATCGTGGCAAATTCGGTGATATTCGTGTCAATGACCATCTTGTACAATTTGTAGTAGCGATTGAGGTAGCTGAATATGTACGCTTACATTTAACAGGCATTGGCAAGGTAAAGGTACATGTAGAATCGATTAAAGAGACGGAGCCTTTGCTACAAAACGAGGATGAGTGGCTAGAAGAATCTCATACTGTTTCTTCGATGCGTTTAGATGTGATTATTTCAACGATTTTAAAAATTTCTCGCCAAAAGGCACAAGCATTAATTACAGGTAAAAAGGTACGTGTCAATTGGACTGAACGAGATTCAGTTGCTTTTGAATTACAAGAAGGAGATATTTTATCTGTACGTGGAAACGGTCGAATAAAAATTATGATGACTGAAGGTCGTACAAAAAAAGATAAAATTCGTTTGCAAATCGGTCGATTGACCCAAAAAAGCTAAAAATCAAGTGAATTCCATTAATTTTTACTGCTAAGTTGTTGGAACAATTGTATAATAGAAGGTACGAATGTACATGTAAAGGAGAGAAGGATCGTATGCCATTATCACCTATTGATATACATAATAAGGAGTTTACTAAATCTTTCAGAGGTTATGCTGAAGATGAAGTAAATGAATTTTTAGATCAAATTATCAAAGACTATGAAATTTTGTTACGTGAAAAAAAGGAAGTAGACAGACAACTAGAAATTTCCTTAGAACAAGCGAGACATTTTAACTCATTGGAGGAAACGTTACAAAAATCAATTGTTGTTGCACAAGAAGCAGCTGATGAAGTACGAAGAAATTCTCAAAAAGAGGCTAAACTCATTGTGAAGGAAGCAGAAAAAAATGCTGATCGTATTATCAATGAGGCTTTAACAAAGGCCAGAAAAGTGACAATTGAAATTGATGAGCTGAAAAAGCAATCAAAGGTATTCCGTAATCGTTTTAAAATGCTTGTAGAAGCACAGCTGGATTTATTAAATGCAGACGATTGGGACCATTTGCTACAATATGATATTGACCTTACTGAAATTCAAGCATCTGTTGAAGAAGCACAGGAAGCCGATCAAGTTTAATCCTATAGTAGGTAGCAATAAGTGAAACTTGACGTGATAGTATGATTTTCATATACTAATGTAATAGTAATTATTTAGAACACATATGCAAAATAGGCAGAGACGAAGACAGTATTTGTTAGGCGTAGTTAAGCGATTTGGGGATAGTGCGAGCCCGAACAAGCAATTAACAATGAACATCACTTCTGAGCTAAAATAACTGAATGCAGTAAGTTATTTCGTGATGCACAACGTTAACGTGCTTGAAGAGTGGTAGTACGATTTTGTGCTACAATTAGGGTGGTACCGCGAGTATAAGCTTCTCGTCCCTTTGAGGGATTGAGGGGCTTTTTTTATGTTCAAATGGCGGAAGGCTTCCTTTGGCCCTATACTTTCGTTATTGAAAAGTATTGATTTTACTAATAACTTTTCTAAAACGACTGCCGTAAATATAAGTTATGCACACCCCCTAGAAAGTGAAATCACCCCTACGTTATGGTGATGAGTCTAATAATTGTCGTTTATTGAGCGCCTAAGTGCATATGTTCTTTGTTTGTAAACATAAAGGAGGAATTGAAAAATGGTTGAGTACAAAGATACTTTATTAATGCCAAAAACAGATTTCCCAATGCGTGGAAATTTACCGGCAAATGAACCGAAGATGCAAGAAAAATGGGATGAAATGGACATTAATAAATTACAGATGGAGCGTACTAAAGGATACCCTGAGTATGTATTACATGATGGACCTCCATATGCAAATGGTGATATCCATATCGGCCATGCATTAAACAAAGTGTTGAAAGATATGATTACACGTCATCGCTCGATGACTGGCTACCATGTAAACTATATTCCAGGCTGGGATACTCATGGTTTACCAATTGAGCAAGCACTTACGAACAAAGGTGTAAAACGCAAAGAAATGTCTGTTGCTGAATTCCGTAAATTATGTGAAGAGTATGCTTACGAGCAAATCGACAACCAACGTACACAGTTCCGCCGTTTAGGTGTTCGTGGTGATTGGGAAAACCCATATATTACATTAAAGCCTGAATTTGAAGCTCGTCAAATTGAAGTTTTCGGAAAAATGGCTGAAAAAGGTTATATTTATAAAGGGTTAAAACCAGTTTACTGGTCTCCATCATCTGAATCTGCACTTGCAGAAGCAGAGATCGAATATAAAGATATTAAATCGCCTTCTATTTATGTAAGCTTTGCGATTAAAGATGCTAAAGATGTTGTCCCAGCAGATGCTAAAATTATCATTTGGACAACAACACCTTGGACAATTCCGGCAAACTTAGGTATTTCTGTAAACCCTGAATTTATCTATGTAGTTGTTGCAGTTGCCGATAAAAAATTCATCATTGCAAAAGAATTATTAGCAACAGTTGCAAACGAACTTGAGTGGGAATCGTATGAAGTTGTTCAAGAAGTTAAAGGTGAAGCATTAGATCGAATTGTTGCACAGCATCCATTCTACGACCGTGAATCTCTTGTGATGGTTGGAGAGCACGTAACTGCTGAAGCGGGTACTGGCTGTGTTCATACAGCACCAGGACACGGGGAAGATGACTATCATATTAGTAAGCAATATGGTCTACCAATTCTTAGCCCTGTTGATAATAGCGGCTGCTACACAGATGAAGCACCTGGTTTTGAAGGTGTATTCTACAATGATGCAAACAAATTAATTACAGAAAAATTAAAAGAAGTCGGTGCATTAGAAAAGCTTAGCTTCTTTACACACTCTTATCCACATGACTGGCGTACAAAAAAACCAGTTATTTATCGTGCGACACCACAATGGTTTGCGTCAGTTGATGCATTCCGTGATGAGTTACTAGACGCTGTAAAATCAACAACATTTACACCTGCTTGGGGTGAAACTCGTCTTTATAATATGATTCGTGACCGTGGAGACTGGGTAATTTCACGTCAACGTGCTTGGGGTGTGCCAATTCCAATTTTCTATGCTGAAAATGGCGAACCAATTATTACACCAGAAACAATTGCCCATATCTCTGCATTATTCCGTGAGCATGGGTCAAATATTTGGTTCCAAAAAACAGCTAAAGAATTATTACCGGAAGGCTTCACACATGCAGGTAGCCCGAACGGTGAATTTACAAAAGAAAACGATATTATGGACGTTTGGTTTGACTCAGGTTCTTCTCACCAAGGTGTATTAGTAGAACGTGGTATGAAATATCCAGCCGATCTTTATTTAGAGGGCTCTGACCAACACCGTGGATGGTTTAACTCATCATTAATTACTTCTGTAGCTATTAATGGCTATGCACCATATAAGGGACTATTAACTCATGGTTTCGTGCTAGATGGTGAAGGTCGTAAGATGAGTAAATCGTTAGGGAATGTAATTATCCCGAAAAAAGTTATGGATCAATATGGAGCAGATATTCTTCGTTTATGGGTTGCTTCTGTAGATTATACAGCCGACGTTCGTATCTCAATGGATATGTTGAAGCAAGTATCTGAGGTTTATCGAAAAATCCGTAACACATTCCGTTTCTTACACGGAAATGTAGCTGATTTCGATGCAACGAAAGATCGAGTAGCATATGAGGATCTTCGTGAAATGGATCAGTACGTTTATATGCGTCTACAGGATGTATTAAAAACTGTACGTGCTGCATATGATCGCTATGATTTCGCAGCGGTTTATCATGCAGTGAATAACTTTGTTGCAGTAGAACTATCTTCATTCTATTTAGATATTGCAAAAGATGTAGTGTACATCGAAGGCCATGACAACAAAGATCGCCGTGCGATGCAAACAGTTATTTATGATACATTAATGACATTAGTAAAAGTAATGTCACCTATTATTCCTCATACAAGTGACGAGATGTGGTCTTACTTACATGCTCAAGGTGTTGTAGAAGAGGTATCTGTACAATTAACAGACTTCCCAGAGGTAGATGAACATACAAACTTCGAAAGTCTACGTACAAAATGGGTGAAAATTATTGATGTTCGTGACGATATTTTAAAAGCATTAGAGGAAGCTCGTAATGCAAAAACAATTGGTAAATCACTTGAAGCCAAAGTGACAGTTTATGCGAAAGAAGATGTGGCAGCATTATTAAATGATGCAAGCATTGATTTTGCACAGCTTTCAATCGTTTCTGCTTTTGAAGTAGCGTCAATTGAAGCTGCACCTACAGATGCATTAGCTCTAGAACATGCATCGATTGTTGTAGAAAAAGCAACAGGTGAAAAATGTGAGCGTTGCTGGTCTATTTCTGAAACAGTCGGTTCAAACGAAGCACAACCAACAGTGTGTGCTCGTTGTGCAGAAGTTGTAGAAAAGTATTACGTTTAAAATAACAATAGTAATGCAAACTAAAATAAAAATTTCTAGGTAATGAATAACGCAAGTCTCCTTGGTAATAGGGGCTTGCGTTTTTTTGAAGGCCGAGAGCGACGGATGAAAATCAAAGGGACGGAAAGAACAGAAGAAGCGACGGATAGAGCAGCCAAAATCGTGGATAGAATGGTCAAAGTCGTGGATAGAACCACCAAAGTCGTGGATAGAGTAGCCAAAGCGACGGATGAAAACCAGAGCAACGGAAAGAAGAGTCGAAACGATGGATAGAACAGCAAAAGTCGTGGATAGAACCACCAAAATCGTGGATAGAATGGTCAAAGTCGTGGATAGAACCACCAAAGTCGTGGATAGAGTAGCCAAAGCGACGGACAGCACACCTAACATTCGCAGGAAAGCGCCGAGTAGGAACGAAAATCCCTTCACACAATGGTATTGATCTATATTTTCATGCTATATTAGTTATTCTGAGATGGGCTGTTATGGTAGAATAGGTTAGATGTTGAGCGAACGGAGGAGTGTCTGTGTATAAATATTATGGATTGGCCGCATTTGTAGTTATTTTAGATCAGTGGACAAAATGGTTAATTGTGAAAAATATGGAGTTTGGTGAACGAATTTCTGTATGGGATCCGTGGTTTGGGATATTGTCTCATCGAAATAGAGGAGCGGCATGGGGAATGTTAGAAGGACAAATGTGGTTATTTAGCATTGTCACGATAGGCGTTATTTGTGCGATCCTGTACTTTTATCATAAAGAGGCTAAAGGTAAACCTATTTTTCAAGTAGGCTTAATGTTTTTATTAGGTGGGGCTGTAGGTAATTTTATTGACCGTATTTTTAGAGGTGAAGTGGTCGATTTTGTAAGTGTCTTAATTCCAGTAATTAATTATGATTTCCCAATCTTCAATATTGCAGATGCTGCTTTAACATTGGCGGTAGTGATATTAATGATTGGCTTAATCGTTGAAGATAAAAAAGGAAAGAAACAGGTGAAAGAATGACGCAAGTATCATATACAATGGAAGAACAACAACAGGGAGAGCGCATTGATAAGGCGCTTTCGGGTGTGCAATCAGAGTGGTCGCGTACACAAATCGGGAATTGGATTACTGAGGGTATTGTCAAAGTAAATGGAGAGACTGTTAAGGCGAAGTATAAGGTAAAAGTAGGGGATATTATAGAGATTGATGTACCCGAAGCAGAGCCATTAGATGTGATTGCTGAAAACTTAGACCTTGATATTGTTTATGAAGATGCAGATGTCCTTGTTGTGAATAAACCAAAAGGCATGGTTGTCCATCCAGCACCTGGACATATGACGGGTACGCTTGTAAACGGCTTAATGTATCATTGCAAGGATTTATCGGGCATTAATGGTGTTATGCGACCAGGAATTGTTCACCGTATCGATAAGGATACATCAGGATTATTAATGGTTGCTAAAAATGATGCAGCTCATGAATCGTTAGTGAATCAGCTAGTCAATAAAACAGTGACACGTAAATATACTGCGCTAGTTCACGGGCACATTGCACATGACAAAGGCACAATTGATGCACCGATTGGTCGCGATCAAAAAGATCGTCAAAAACAAGCAGTTGTCGATAAAGGGAAGCATGCGGTAACTCACTTCCAAGTTATCGAACGCTTTGGTGAATACACGCTTGTAGAATGTCGCTTAGAAACGGGACGAACTCATCAGATTCGTGTGCATATGAATTATATTGGATTCCCACTTGTTGGTGACCCAAAATATGGACCGAAAAAGACAATCGACTTTGGTGGACAAGTATTACACGCGGGTGTATTAGGCTTCGATCATCCTACATCAGGTGAATATTTGCAGTTTGAAGCACCAATTCCTGCTGATTATGAACAATTATTAAACGATTTAAGAAATAGGCATTGACGTATAGTAAAAGAAGGTCTATACTAACGAAAGTGAATGAACAACATAACTAAATATTCACCTTTAAAGACAGTCCAGAGAGGCTGAGAAGGTACATGTGAATGTGTTGTAAAAAATTTGTGCTGCAAATTTTTCAACATACTATTTAAACACGTATATAACCCTCTCAGGCCATTCGCCTTGAGAGGTTTTTTTATGGACACATGGCCAACAATAAATAAAAGAGAGGAGGAAACTACATGGCACAAAATGAGCTATTAGATGGCCCATCTATGGCAAGAGCGTTAACACGCATTGCACACGAAATTATTGAACGTAATAAAGGAATCGATGAATGTATTTTAGTTGGTATTAAAACACGAGGTGCCTTTCTTGCAAGACGTCTTGCAGAACGAATTGAAAAAATTGAAGGTAAACCGATCCGTACAGGGGAGTTAGACATTACCCTTTATCGAGATGATTTAACGACAAAGCATGATAATGAACAGGCACATGTTGAACAAGTAGATATTGATGATGTGGTCGTTAATCAAAAAATTATTTTAGTCGATGATGTACTTTACACAGGACGTACAGTTCGAGCAGCACTTGATGCAGTAATGGATTTAGGGCGACCTTCACAAATTCAACTTGCGGTCCTGATCGATAGAGGTCATAGAGAACTACCAATAAGAGCTGATTATGTTGGCAAAAATGTACCAACATCTGGCGCTGAGCGTATTATCGTAAATTTACAAGAGGTAGACGGAGAAGATTGCGTCATTATTTTTAAAGAAGACTAACTATAAAGTGAGGAAACCTTATGTCAAATGCAGTATTAGATATTAAAGATAAACCGACCCCAGTCCAACTAGTGACATTAAGTTTCCAGCACATGTTTGCCATGTTTGGGTCAACGATCTTAGTTCCTCAGTTGGTTGGTCTGAGTCCTGCGATTGCCCTTTTAACAAGTGGAATTGCTACACTGTTCTTCTTATTAATTACGAAATTTCAAGTGCCAGCCTATTTAGGTTCATCCTTTGCTTTTATCGCCCCAATTCTACTTGCCGCAGGGGGTTTAAATAAAGATGGTTCAAGTGTAAATCCAGGTCATGCGATGATTGGTGCGATGGCAGTCGGGATTACATATGGTATCGTATCCCTAATCATCTGGAAAAGCGGCTACAAATGGATTATGAAAATTTTACCGCCGATTGTAGTAGGACCTGTCATTATGGTCATTGGTCTTGGACTATCAGGGACAGCGGTAAATATGGCGATGAATGTAGATGATAAATATAGCTTTTTACACTTTTCAGCAGCGTTAGTGACATTATTTACAGCTATTATTTTCACGATTTTCTTTAGAGGTATTTTAAGCACAATGCCAATCTTAATTGGCTTAATCGTGGGATATATTTACTCAATGATGATCGGAATTGTAGATTATTCACCAATTGCCAAAGCAGAGTTCTTTGCAAAGCCTGATTTTTTAATCCCAGGAGTTCACTACAACTTTGAAATCACAACGAAGCTACTACTAACAATGGTGCCAATCGTTATCGTAACTATTTCAGAGCATATTGGTCACCAATTAGTATTAGGGAAAGTTGTGAATCGAGATTATATTAAAGAGCCAGGCTTACACCGTTCACTTTTAGGTGATGGGGTTGGAACATTTATAAGTGCATTAATCGGTGGTCCACCGAAAACAACTTACGGTGAAAATATCGGTGTTCTTGCTATCACACGTGTTTACAGTGTGTATGTCATCGCAGGTGCAGCAGTCGTAGCTATTTTACTATCATTCTTCGGGAAAGCAATGGCAGTGATTGCAACGATTCCAACAGCTGTACTTGGTGGGGTTTCCATCTTGCTTTTCGGTATCATTGCAGCAAGTGGATTACGAATGTTAGTGGATAATCATATCGACTTTGGAAATAGTCGTAACTTGGTCATCGCCTCTGTAATTTTAGTCATTGGCATCGGTGGTGCGAAGTTCGTTATTTCGGAATCACTAAGTATCGAAGGTATGGCATTAGCAGCGATTATCGGAGTTGTTTTAAATGCTATCTTACCAGGTAAAAAAGAAGCGGAAATACCAGTACCGTACAATCAAAATAAAAATTCATAGAAGTACCTTTTAATGAATTGTCCAGAGAGGCAAAAAAAGGGAAGTTGTAGATAAGCTAGTAGTAGGAGTGTATCCTGCTGTAGTTTGTCACGCCTCCTTATGCCTCGTTGATGACATCAACGAGGTTTTTATTATCCCACCCCTGAAGGTGAGATGAATGAAGATCCTCCGGCGGCTGTCGCAGATTTTTGAAAGGAATGAATAAAGGATGTTTGCCTAAAGCCTTCGCTTCCTGCGAAAACGGCTAACTGACCTACATCGTGCAGGCTTGAGCACAATTCAAAATCCGGACGCAATTACGCCAAGGCGAAATTGATTTTATAAAACGTTAGTTATACATAACGTTCATGAAACACAACCAAGTGGAGGTACATGATGAAAAACTTATTATCGATGGAACATTTAACAATTGAAGAAATTAACCACATTCTAGATCGTGCGCAAGCTTTTGAGAATGGTGAAGCATCATCATTATCTCGCCCACACAATGTCGCAAATTTATTTTTTGAACCAAGTACACGTACGAAAACAAGCTTTGAAATGGCAGAGCGCAAAGTTGGTTGCATCGTTATCCCGTTTGATGGAAGCTTTTCGAGCGTCTCTAAAGGGGAGACATTGTACGATACGGTAAAGACGTTAGAAATGATTGGCATGGATGCAGTAGTCATTCGCGCAAAGGAAGATGCGTATTACAATGAACTACTTGAAGATATCAATGTATCGATCATTAATGGAGGTGACGGCACTGGTCAGCATCCGTCTCAATCATTATTAGATCTTTATACAATCAAAAAAGAGTTTGGTTCTTTTGAAGGGTTGAATGTGACAATTGCTGGAGATATATGCCATAGCCGAGTAGCGAAATCGAATGCATTAGCGTTACAGCGCTTAGGGGCAAATGTTCATTTCCTTTGTCCAGAAGAGTGGCAAGGCAGTTTTGAAGCACATCATTCTTGGGATGATTTAATCGAAATAAGCGATGTCATTATGTTACTTCGTGTACAGCATGAACGCCATAAGGTAAATAAAAGCTTCTCAAAAGAGAGCTATCATCAAGAGTACGGTTTAACAATTGAACGTGAGAAACAAATGAAAGAAAAGGCCATTATTATGCATCCAGCACCGGTCAATCGTGATGTGGAAATTGCGTCAGAGCTAGTAGAATGCGAGCGTTCTAGAATTTTCGAGCAGGTTCGTAACGGTGTCTATACACGAATGGCTATTGTTGAAACAATATTAAAGGGGAGAGAGTAACATGACAAAGGTTCTTCAAAATGTACAAATGCTAAATGAACAAGGCGAGTTGCAAACAGTAAATATCGCTATGGCGGATGGCAAAATTACGGCAATAGGTCAAAACGTCAATGTAGTAGGCGCTGAAATAATCGAAGGAAATGGTTTAGTTGTTGCACCAGGCTTTGTCGATGTTCACACACATTTACGTGAACCAGGCTTTGAACATAAAGAAACAATTGCTACAGGCTCAGCATCAGCAGCAAAAGGCGGCTTCACAACAATTTGCGCGATGCCAAATACAAAACCAGTGCCAGATTCAGTAGAAAATATGCAGCTGATTAACGGTCTTATTAAAGAAAGTGCAGTTATTCGAGTACTTCCATATGGCTCCTTAACAAAAGATATCTCAGGTGAGGTTCGTACAAGTATTGAAGAATTAAAAGCACATGGGGCTGTCGCATTTTCAGACGATGGTGTTGGGATTCAGCTTGCATCCACAATGTATGAGCAAATGAAGGATGCCGCACAGCACGATATGGTAGTTGTCGCACACTGCGAAGATAACTCATTAATTTACGACGGGGTGATGCATGAAGGGAAGCGTAATCAAGAGCTTGGTTTACCAGGAATTCCATCGATTTGTGAATCCGTTCAAATTGCACGAGATGTTCTACTGGCAGAAGCAGCTGGAGCACGCTACCACGTATGTCACGTATCTACGAAGGAATCAGTACGTGCAGTACGTGACGCGAAGGCAGCGGGTATTCGTGTCACTGCAGAAGTTTGCCCACATCATTTATTACTTGAAGAAATGGATATCCCATCAGATGATGCGAACTGGAAAATGAATCCTCCATTACGTGGAGCAGATGATAAAGACTCGCTTCACGCAGCTATGCTAGACGGCACAATCGATTGTATCGCTACAGACCATGCTCCACATACAGTAGAAGAAAAATGCTGTGGGATGGTTGGTGCTCCATTTGGCATTGTAGGCTTCGAAACAGCGTTCCCACTGCTTTACACACAGTTTGTAGAAACGGGGAAATGGTCGTTAAAACAGTTGATTGACTGGATGACTGTTAAGGCAGCACAAATTTTTGATTTACCATATGGCACATTAGAAGTTGGTACTTCGGCTGATATGATTTTAATTGATTTAAATAAAGAGCAAACAATTGATGCAGAAGGCTTTGTATCAAAAGGACGCAATACACCATTCAATGGTTGGGTTGCAAAAGGGTGGCCGGTCCTAACAATTTTTGAAGGCAATATCGTATACCAGGAGGCAGAGTAATGAAAAAACGTTTACTTATTTTAGAAGATGGCACAGTATTTACAGGCACAGCATTCGGTAGTGAGCGAGCTTCGCAAGGTGAGGTTGTATTCACAACAGGGATGACAGGTTATCAGGAAACAATTTCAGATCCTTCATTCTACGGACAAATCGTAACGTTAACTTACCCTTTAATCGGGAATTACGGTATTAACCGTGATGATTTTGAATCAATCTCACCAGCTATTCGTGGATTTGTAGTCCGTGAATTAGCAAAAACACCTTCAAACTTCCGTTGTGATTTAACGGTAGATGAGTACTTAACTTCAAAGGATATTCCGGGGATTGAAGGAATCGATACACGAAAATTAACACGCATTATTCGCAGTAAAGGTTCAGTAAAAGCTATTTTAACAGCGGCTGATGAAGAAGTGAATGTGGATGAAGTCGTAGCAAAATTACAGGCAACACCAGCGATTACACATCATGTTCGTGAAGTATCACCGAAAGCAGCCTACCCATCACCAGGTCGTGGCAAACGAGTAGTATTAATTGATTACGGTATGAAGCACGGTATTCTTCGTGAGTTAAACAAACGTGATTGCGATGTGCTTGTAGTCCCTTACAATACGTCGGCAGAAGAAATTTTAGCGTGGCATCCAGATGGCATTATGCTGTCAAACGGTCCAGGTAACCCTGAAGACGTAGTAGAAGGCATTGAAACTGTACGCAATTTAATCGGAAAAGTGCCAATGTTCGGTATTTGCTTAGGTCACCAAATCTTCTCGCTAGCATGTGGTGCACAAAGCTTTAAATTACCATTCGGTCACCGAGGTGGTAACCATCCGGTAAAAGATTTACGCACTGGTCGAACAGACTTAACATCTCAAAACCATGGTTATGCGATCGACATCGAGTCATTAAAAGATACAGATTTAGAAATAACGCATATCGCATTAAATGATGGTACTTGTGAAGGTGTACGTCACAAGAAATATCCAATCTTCACGGTGCAATATCATCCAGAAGCATCACCGGGTCCAGAAGATTCAAATCACCTATTTGATGAATTTATCGAAATGATGGAAGTAGAAGCAGGGAAGGGGAAACAACATGCCTAAACGTACAGATATTGAAACTATTTTAGTAATCGGATCAGGTCCAATCGTTATCGGACAAGCAGCAGAATTTGACTATGCAGGAACACAAGCTTGTCTTTCTTTAAAAGAAGAAGGCTATCGCGTTATCTTAATAAACTCAAACCCTGCAACAATAATGACAGATACAGAAATTGCCGACAAAGTATATATTGAGCCAATCTCACTAGAGTTTGTATCACGTATTTTACGTAAAGAACGTCCAGATGCAATCCTACCAACACTTGGTGGTCAAACAGGTTTAAATATGGCCATTGAATTAGATAAATCAGGAATTTTAGATGAGCTTGGTATTGAAATTCTTGGCACAAAATTAGAAGCGATCCATAAAGCAGAAGACCGCGATTTATTCCGTAATTTAATGTATGAGCTAGGCGCTCCGGTTCCTGAATCAGATATTATTCATAACTTAGACGAGGCGAAAAACTTCGTAGCGAAAATTGGCTACCCAGTAATCGTTCGTCCTGCCTTCACACTCGGTGGAACAGGCGGCGGTATTTGCTACAACGATCAAGATCTAGAGGAGATTGTTACTTCTGGTCTAAAATATTCTCCAGTAACACAATGTTTACTAGAAAAATCAATCGCTGGCTATAAAGAAATCGAATATGAAGTAATGCGTGACGCTGCCGACAACGCTATCGTTGTATGTAACATGGAAAACGTTGACCCAGTTGGTATTCATACAGGTGACTCTATCGTAGTGGCACCTACACAAACACTTTCAGATCGAGAAAACCAAATGCTACGTAATATTTCATTAGATATTATCCGAGCCCTAAAAATTGAAGGTGGCTGTAACGTCCAGTTAGCACTTGATCCATATAGCTTTAATTATTATGTGATCGAAGTAAACCCTCGTGTATCGCGTTCATCAGCGTTAGCATCAAAAGCAACAGGCTACCCAATTGCCAAGCTAGCAGCAAAAATCGCAGTTGGTTTAACATTAGATGAAATCAAAAACCCTGTAACAGGTTCTACGTATGCTTGCTTCGAGCCAGCTCTAGACTACATCGTGGCGAAAATTCCACGTTGGCCGTTCGATAAATTCGAATCAGCAAAGCGTAATCTTGGTACACAAATGAAAGCGACTGGTGAGGTAATGGCACTTGGTCGTACATTTGAGGAAGCTATGCTCAAAGCAGTGCGCTCACTTGAAACAGGTCAAGTTCACTTAGAGCTGAAACATGCAGAAGAGAACACCGATTCTTGGATTGAAAAACGTATTCGCAAAGCAGGTGACGAGCGTTTATTCTTCATCGGTGAAGCACTGCGCCGCGGTGTAACAATTGAGCAAATCCATGAATGGTCTGCCATTGACTTATTCTTCTTAAATAAATTCAAAAACATCGTAGATATGGAACAAACACTTGCTGACCATAAAAACGATAAAGATGTGTTACGTACAGCAAAACGTCTAGGCTTTGCAGATAAGAAAATTGCCGAGCTTTGGGCAACAACACCAGAAGAAATATATGCATATCGTAAAGAAAATGGCATTATTCCTGTCTATAAAATGGTTGATACATGTGCAGCTGAGTTTGAATCTGAAACACCATACTTCTATGGCACATATGAGGATGAGAACGAATCGATTAAATCAGATAAGCCGTCAGTTGTTGTACTTGGTTCCGGTCCAATCCGCATTGGTCAAGGGGTTGAATTCGATTACGCAACAGTACATTCAGTATGGGCAATTCAAGAAGCGGGCTACGAAGCAATTATTATTAACTCGAATCCAGAAACAGTATCTACTGACTTCTCGGTTTCAGATAAATTATACTTTGAGCCATTAACAATCGAAGACGTTATGCACATTATCGACCTTGAGCAACCAATTGGAGTAGTTGTACAATTCGGTGGTCAAACAGCTATTAATCTAGCTGATAAATTAGCTGCCAACGGGGTGAAAATCCTAGGTACAACGCTTGAAGATATCGACCGTGCAGAAAACCGAGATAAATTCGAGCAAGCATTACGTGACTTGGACATTCCGCAGCCACAAGGTGAAACAGCTGTATCTACGGAGGAAGCTCTTGCGATTAGTGAACGACTAGGCTTCCCTGTACTAGTTCGTCCATCATACGTGCTAGGTGGTCGTGCGATGGAAATCGTCTACAACCAAGAGGAATTGAAACACTATATGGAGAATGCAGTAGAAGCATCTCCAGATCATCCAGTATTAGTAGACCGCTACTTAACAGGTCAAGAAATCGAAGTAGATGCTATTTGTGACGGTGAAAATGTCTTAATACCAGGTATTATGGAGCATATCGAACGCGCAGGGGTTCACTCTGGTGACTCTATCTCTGTATACCCGCCACAAAAATTAACGCAAGCACAAAAAGATACGTTAGTGGATTATACAACACGCCTTGCAAAAGGTCTTGGCATCGTAGGCTTAATGAACATTCAATATGTCATATCACAGGGCGAAGTATTTGTCATCGAGGTTAACCCGCGTTCCTCTCGTACAGTACCGTTCTTAAGTAAAATTACAAACATTCCAATGGCAAATATTGCAACGAAAGCGATTCTTGGTAAATCAATCGTAGAACAAGGTTACCCAACAGGCTTAGCACCAGAGCAACAAGGTGTCTTCGTTAAAGTGCCAGTATTCTCATTCGCTAAATTACGTCGTGTAGACATTACACTTGGGCCTGAAATGAAATCAACAGGTGAAGTAATGGGGAAAGATGCAACATTAGAAAAAGCACTTTACAAAGGCTTAGTTGCAGCAGGTATGGAAATTCGTACGGAAGGAACAGTATTGTTCACCGTGTCCGATAAAGATAAAGAAGAAGCAATTGCACTTGCAAAACGCTTCTCAACAGTAGGCTATCGTATTGTCGCAACTGAAGGTACAGCTAAAGCGTTTGAAGATGCAGGCGTACGCACAGATATAGTTGGCAAAATCGGTGCAAAAGGTGAAACATTAATCGATTTAATTCAAAACGGAGAGGCACAGCTTGTTGTCAACACTTTAACAAAAGGCAAGCAGCCGGCACGTGATGGCTTCAGAATTCGTCGTGAGTCTGTAGAAAATGGCGTACCTTGCTTCACTTCATTAGACACAGCGGAAGCGATGGTTCGAGTTATTGAATCAATGACATTCACAGCAGAACAAATGCCAAAAGCGGAGGTAGTACATTAATATGATTCGTCAAGAGAAAATGACGGTCGTCTCTCAAAAGCAAATTGCGACAAGCATTTTCGAATTGACACTTCGTGGAGAACTGGTTCAGGATATGACACCTGGCCAGTTTGTCCATGTAAAGGTGTCAGATTCAATGGAGCCGCTTTTACGTCGACCAATTAGTATTGCAAATATAGATAAAGACAACAACGAATTTACAATGATTTATCGCGCGGAAGGTCGCGGAACAAAAGTGCTAGCGACAAATCGTGAAGGGCAACTTGTCAATGTCCTTGGTCCAATCGGTAATGGATTCCCTGTAGAGGCAGTAAAAGGGGGAGGCACAGCTCTCCTAGTTGGTGGGGGAATTGGCGTACCTCCATTATATGAGCTTTCTAAGCAATTGAATGCACGTGGTGTTAAAACAATTCATGTGCTAGGCTTCCAATCGGAAGATGTATGCTTCTATGAGGAACAATTTAGTGCCCTTGGTGAAACGCATTATGTAACGGTTGACGGTTCTAAAGGAACAAAGGGCTTTGTGACAAATGTTTTAGAGTCACGAGCACCTGAATTCGATGTCTTTTATTCTTGCGGTCCGCTACCGATGTTAAAAGCACTTGAAGGCTTTTATCCAGAAAAAGAAGGTTATTTATCATTTGAAGAGCGTATGGGCTGTGGTATTGGTGCTTGCTTTGCATGCGTATGCAAAACAACAGATCAAGTAGCAAAAGACTATGTCAAAGTATGCTCTGACGGTCCAGTTTTCCCGAAAGGTACGGTGGCATTATGAGTCGTTTAAACATTCAATTACCAGGCTTAGACCTGAAAAATCCAATAATGCCAGCATCTGGTTGCTTTGGCTTTGGACGTGAATATGCACAGCTTTATGATTTATCCAAGCTTGGCGCTATTATGATTAAAGCTACGACTGTGGAAACACGTCCCGGCAATCCAACCCCACGAGTAGCAGAAACAGCAGCAGGGATGTTGAATGCCATTGGTTTACAAAATCCTGGAATCGAAAAAGTAATGAATGAAGAATTAAAGTTTTTAGAAGCGTATGATGTGCCAATCATTGCAAATGTCGCAGGTACAGAGACAGCGGATTACGTAGAAGTAGCGCAACGCATTTCTACAGCACCAAATGTGAAAGCATTAGAGCTTAATATTTCTTGTCCGAACGTTAAATGTGGTGGTATTCAATTTGGAACAGACCCTGCAACTGCACGTGAGCTAGTGAAAGCTGTCAAAGCAGTTTCTGAAGTGCCAGTATACGTGAAATTGTCTCCTAACGTAACGAATATCGTAGAAATTGCACAAGCAGTTGAAGCGGGTGGTGCAGATGGTATTACAATGATTAATACACTAATTGGTATGCGTTTAGACGAGCGTACAGGTAAGCCTGTGATTGCCAATGGTACAGGCGGCTTATCTGGTCCTGCCGTAAAGCCAGTTGCGATTCGTATGGTCTATGAAGTGTATAAGGCTGTCAATATTCCGATAATTGGGATGGGTGGCGTGACAGAAGCACAGGATGTTATTGACTTTATGTCGGCTGGCGCATCTGCAGTTGCTGTTGGAACAGCGAACTTTGTCGATCACTTCGTTTGTCCAACTATTATTGATGAACTACCAGCAAAGCTCGATCAATTAGGAGTGGAGCATATTTCAGAAATTATCGGAAGGAGCCACCGCTCATGAATACAAAACCAATACTTGCACTAGATTTTCCTGGAGAAGCAGAAGTATTTAACTTTCTAAAGCACTTTAACGAGCCGCTTTTTGTGAAAATTGGTATGGAATTATATATGCAGGAAGGGCCAGATATTGTACGAAAAGTAAAAGATCTAGGCCATGATATTTTCCTTGATTTAAAGCTCCACGATATTCCTAATACAGTGGGCTCTGCTATGAAAGGTTTAGCAAAATTAGGCGTAGATTTAGTCAACGTGCATGCGGCTGGCGGACGTCCGATGATGGAGGCAGCACTTGAGGGCCTTGAAGCGGGTACCCCTTCAGGACGTGAACGTGCGGCGTTAATTGCCGTAACACAGCTGACGTCTACAACAGAAGAGCAAATGCAAGCAGAGCAAAAAATTGCTTTATCTTTACAGGAGTCTGTATTACATTATGCAAGCTTAACGAAACAAGCTGGTTTAAATGGTGTTGTCTGCTCCGTACATGAGGCAAAAGCTATTGCTGAAGTGTGCGGTGAAGATTTCCTACGTGTGACACCTGGTATCCGATTAGCAGGTGGCGAGGCACACGATCAAAAGCGCATTGCAACTCCAGACGGCGCAAAGCGTGACGGTTCTTCATTAATCGTCGTTGGACGTGCCGTTACAGGTGCACAAGATCCAGTAGCAGCATATAAAATCGTAAGTGAATTATGGGAGGCATAACTATGACATTACAAAATGAAATCGCACACGCTATGTTAAAAGTAGGTGCAGTAGAATTAAATCCAACAGAACTATTTACATGGGCATCAGGCATTAAATCCCCAATCTACTGTGATACACGTCTGACAATTTCTGACCCTGTAATTCGTAAGCAATTAGCAAACGGTCTAGCATCTCTTATTAAAGAAAACTTTGGCGCAACAGAAATCGTAGCAGGTACAGCAACAGCGGGCATTCCACATGCAGCTTGGGTAAGTGATATTTTAGAATTACCAATGGTTTATGTACGCTCTAAAGCAAAAGAGCATGGCCGTGGTAACCAAATCGAAGGAAAATACGCAGCAGGTCAAAAAGTCGTAGTAGTAGAGGACATCGTTTCTACAGGCGGCTCATCCATTACAGCTGTGGAAGCCTTACGTGCAGCAGGCTGTGAAGTACTAGGCGTTGTTTGCGTCTACACATACAACCTTCCACGTGCTGAACAAGCATTTGAAGAGGCAGGCATAAAATATGTATCTCTAACAAATTTTGATTATTTAATTGAAGCAGCTAATGAATCAGGCGCTATTAAAGAGGAAGATATTCCATTCTTAAAAGACTGGCATGGAAAATTAAAAGCAGGAGAGCTTTAACGGGTGTCACGGAGTCGGAAAGGCATCCTTATAGGATGTTAGCCATCCATGCGATAACGGCTAAGTGATCTGCATCGGCCAATGGCTACGGCTTGTGGCATTACCGAAATGATCGACCTCATATCGGCCCTCGTGCAGGCCTAAGCACAAAGCCGATTCCCGACGCAATGATGCCGAGGGATAATTGCTATAAAAAAGGGTGGTATGAATTTTTTCATACCACCCTTTCATGTTGTTCTATTATGTCAAACTAAATAAAGCAGGGCTCTACGGCAAAACGAGGGGGTGGTTTCCGTATCGCTGATAAAATGCCAAGAATCGCTGATAACATCGAGAAAACCGCTGATAAAATGGATTGAGTCCGTATAATTGTGTAAAAAGAAAAGGGGTCATTTTCTTTCCTCTTGGTTACAATGTTTTCAACCACGAAAATAAAGTAAAGTGAGGAATATAAAATGACCCAATTACAGTTTAACCTA
>Ga0209784_100090_pt1 | contig 119291 bp, 106 predicted proteins | sample AraplaCvi_mLB_r2_2_FD_184284 | JGI IMG/M metagenome (GOLD analysis project Ga0209784, IMG submission 184284) | Arabidopsis root microbial communities from North Carolina, USA - plate scrape CL_Cvi_mLB_r2 (SPAdes) (version 2) | ecosystem: Host-associated > Plants > Roots > Endosphere | place...
TTGTGTGGTTGGCGGCGAAACTCAAAGTTTTAGCGGCGAATTCTAACGCAATCTGTAAAATTTAGGAAAACTAAAATCGGGTTGAAAAACTTTGTATAGAATTTTACACAATATTAAGGACTTGACAGAAGAATCGGCAGAACGACGGAAGAACCCGCCGAAGTGACGGAAAGAATCACCAGAGCGACGGATGGAACCATTGAAACGACGGAAAGAACAGCCATAACGACGGAAAGCCCCATCCTAAAATGAAGGGATTACCCAGTCAAAGCTGCCATTCTAACTATCAAAATGACCAATAGAATCATCAAATTAACAGTTAGAACCGCAATTATTAATTTGTCTAAACACTAGATTTGTTCCTCAAACTAAAGAACTGTAAACAAATGGCGAAGGACATAGAGATTACTGCGAAATAAATCAATGTTATTGTTCCAATGTGTAAGGAAAGTACAATACCGCCTAAGCTTGCACCGATTGCACTGCCTAAATAATTTACTGAACTGTTTAATGCTACTGCAGAACTTCCGTTTTTCGGCTGAAACGATAGTAAAATATGTTGTTGAGGTGCTTGGCATGCCCACCCCATTACGCCCCAGACAAAGAACGGTAAGTATTTTAATATAGGTAAGTTTATCATTATTGGTATACAAATAAAGGATAAAGTTAAAGTAAATAAAATGATTGTAACTAAAGATTTTGGTTTTCCGAAATAGTCGATTAAGTAACCAATCATTATACTTCCAACTAAGCCACCGAAGCCCCATGCCCAAAGATATATCGTTATGTTACTGGAGTCTGCCATTTCTTCTATTAAGGGAGATAGATATGTGTATAATCCTAGGCTCGCAACACTGGCGAAAAATGTTATACATACGGTTATAGTTACTCTTTTATCTAGGAACATTTTTAATCGTTCGTTAAGTGCAGGGGGAGGAGTTGTTGGGAAATCAGGCAAAAAAATAACCATACATAAAACAGCAATGACACCGATTAACACTAATAACCATAGTGTTACTTTCCAATCAAATACGTTCGATATATAGATGCCTAAAGGAACACCAAGCACTGTTCCCAAGCTCATTCCCCCAATAGTCAATCCTAGAGCTCTTCCTTTCTTGTCACTAGAAACAAACTTTGTAGAAGCCGCTACAGCTAAAGGTGAAAATAAGCCAGCGCCAGTCCCCGCAATTGCTCTCGATAGTAAAAGAATAGAAAAGGTCGGCGCTAAAGCTGTGATGCTATTCGCTATCGTAAAGATAAACATTGACCATATTAAGATTTTTTTTATTGGTTTTCCAGCAAGTAAAGAAGAAAATACCGGCGCTGATATTGCGTAAAATAACGTGAAAATGCTTACAGCTTGGCCAACTTGCGCTGTACTTTTTTGATACGTATCACTAATTCCTGGGAGAAGCCCTGCGATCACATAGGCATCAAAACCTAAGGCAAACATGCCAAAGGATAATAATAAAACATTTTTCATTTATAGAACCTCCATATATTAATGATGCTAAGTATTATGTCGATTAGATAACCTATAACAATATGTTATAATCGAAGTACCATCTATATTTAATAGGTTACTAAAAAACGTTGAATATGGAACAATCACTATTTTATAGGGGTATAACAAACCGTTATAGGGTATGGAGGAAATACAATGAATACAGAATGGTTACATAGTTTTATTGCTGCTGCCAATCAAAAAAGTTTTTCTAAAGCTGCTCAAATCACGAATCTATCCCAACCTGCACTAAGTAAACATATACGAAACTTAGAGAATAATCTTGGCATCGAACTATTTCATAGGACATCCATTGGTATCGAATTAACAGAAGCTGGTGAACGTTTCTACACTCGAATTACACCCGTTTTGGCTGAAATATCTGCTATTCGTAAAGAATTGCAACAATTTAGTCAAAGAAATCCTATTGCCATTGGTGCGCTGCCTAGCTTAGCCACTTACTATTTGCCAAACAAAATGCAAAAACTTAAGTTACTAGATCGACCTATAACATTAATGATTCAAAATACTTCAAACGAACTGCTACAATCTTTAGAAAAAGGTAGACTTGATGCAGTCTTTGTAGATGCCAAATATACCGGACAATCTTTGTGGACTTGGGAATTGTTTACGGAACCTTACTATGCGGTGTTTCCTGTGAATCATCGTTTTAATTCAAGAACAACAGTTGAGCTTGCAGAATTGTGTGAGGAGCCACTTATTGTTCATCAAGCTCCTTGTGATTCAAGGAAGGATATAGTAGAACAAATACAATCCCTTGGCTACACGCCGAATATCATAAGTGAAGTGAACTTTGGTGATTTCGTTTTTGGGGCTGTAACTTCTGGAATGGGAATTACGATTGTACCCGAGCTAATGGCTAAAAATATCAGTCATCTTCAACTTTTTGCTTTACCTATTCATAATTTTGGGAGATCCAGAACGATTTCATTAGTTACAAAAAATAAAGAATTAGGATCGAAATACTATCAATTAATATTAAATTAAATAGAAAAGAAGCTGTCTCCAAACGTTTAGAGGAGACAGCTTCTTTAAATTATTTAAACCCCATTAAATCCTTAACCTTTTTTGTATTTTCCTCAGATGTCAGCATTTCGAGTAAGCTAAATGCAACGTCGAATGCAGTTCCAGGATTTGATGATGTAATAATATGTTCAGTTTGAACAATTCGTTCATTGACGATGTCTGCACCATAGGATTGTAGTTGTGCTAATCGTTTACTTGTTGGATGATTATAAGTAGTAGCTTTTCGATTATTCAGCACTCCGCTATGACCTAAAATTAGGGAAGCTACACAAACCGTTGCAATCGGTTTTTTATGTTCATCGAAATGACGAACAACCGCCTGGAATTCCTCACTAAAAGCATCATCATAAAATCCAGCTTCCTCAAATCCACCAGGAATCGCCAGTGCATCAAAATCCTCTAATGAAATTTCATGCAGCAATTTTTCGGGAGCTACGTTAAAATTCCATGTACATTGCAATTGCTGATGCAATCCAACTGTCACGATCTCTGTTGTGCCGTCGCCCTCCCATTTATTCCAGCCAAGTACATCTGTAAAAACACTCGCTTCAACAGCCTCAAATCCATTTGCTAATAGTAATAATATTTTTTTCATGTTGGTAATACCTCCTTTATATGTTTAATTGTAAAGAAAAGGGCTATCTAATGACAGAAGCTGTATAATGTAATTCAGATGAATTGCTTTATAATAAAAGGAATTCTAAGAAATCTAATTTATTAAAAAAGGTGGATATGTATGGATCAAATAGATAAAGAAATTTTACAGCAATTGCAACGAAATGCAAAAATTTCGATGAAGGAATTAGCGGTGATGGTTCATTTATCCTCTCCAGCAGTTATTGAGCGTGTTAAAAAATTAGAAGAGCAGGGGATTATTGAAGCTTATAGCACAAAAGTAAATTTAAAAAAGCTAAATCGCGACATTCAGGCTATTATTTTATTTAAATCCATTGATTGTAAAAGTCTTTCGAATTTTTGTAACGCACATCCCGATGTCCTAGAGTGCTATCGTGTCGCGGGTGAAATCAGTTATATCGTCAAAATTGCGACCAATTCGGTAGAAACATTAGAGCAGTTTATCGATGACGCAATGCCTTATGGAACGCCATCAACTAATATTGTGCTTTCTTCAACAAAAAAAGAGGTCATTGCACCTTTTTCTGCTGAAAATTTAGAGTAATTGAGTCCGGAACTGAGGACAGCAGAGAAAAATCCATCATAAACAGATTTTATTTAAAAAAATCCAAAATAAAACAAACCTCTATACTGTGAACACCGTTTATAGGGCAGAGAGGGGGAGAGATGTTGCTTGAAATTAACGAACTCGAAGAAATAATGCAGCAGCATACAGAAAGGCTCATCCGACTTGCCTTTTATTACGTCAAAGATTTACAAAGTGCTGAAGATATCGTTCAAGATGTATTTATTAAATTTTACGATAATGAGCAAAACTATGAAGAAAGAGGAGAATTACGGGCATATTTATCGAGGCTCGTCATCAACAAAAGTAAAGATTATTTACGCAGCTGGACATACCGTAAAATACAAGTTCAACAGAAGATCTTTGCCAAGCAGGCTGTCACGAAAAGGGACATGCTAGTGCAGCAGGATGAACAAACCTTAGTCGAAAACGCCATCCTAGCACTACCATTAAAACAGCGAGAGGTCCTTATTTATTTTTATTTTGAGGAAATGCCTGTTATTAAAATTGCCGAGTTTTTAAGTATTCCTGAGAGTACGGTGAAAACGAGGCTACGTCGTGGACGAGAGCTATTAAAGCCAAAGCTACAGCATATTGAATGGGAGGTCCTGCTGCATGAGTAAAGCCGATGTGAGGGTATTAAATGATTTAACCGAAAGCAAAAATCGTGTTATGACCAATGTTGTACAGCATTTAGAACAGCGTGAGATGAAAAAAAGATCTTGGCGTTGGCAATATAGTGTAATGTCTATAATTTTAACAGTTTGTATTGGAATATTTCTGTATACCCAATTCAGCGGAAGTCAGGAGCAATCAGCTAGCATACCAACTGTATTGGATGAAAAATTTCTAAACTTCTATTTAGAAACGGATTCCCGGGTAAATGATCAGAAAAGGTCCAATGATGCAAAGAAGCAGAACTTTGAATCCTTTTTACAGATTGAATCTTTTTATGCTTACGCTCAATCAAAGGGGTTAGTACCTACGCAAAAACAAATTGATGAACAGCTTGAATCATTGGTGGAAGTAAGTGTAAATCAAAACGAAGCGAAACTTGCTGAACAATTACAAATGCTGAATCTTACAAAAGAAAAATATATCGAACAATATATTAAACCACTATCTTATAAATTAACTATAATCAATTCACTTTTGGAGCAGGAAAAGAGTCAATACAAAGATGTCAATAGGTGGATATTATATTTTCTAGTCATGAAAGATGCTTTGAACTATTTAGATAAGCACTATAGTCAAGAAATAGTAGCCTTACGTGAAAAATTTGATATTCCGGTTGGGGAAAAAGAACTCCATTCTAAACAGGGGATAATCGTAGCAATCAAGGAACATGAATTTTTAGTAGTTTCTTATGCAGACGCATCGGATATAGGTAAATTATCAATTGAAGACATTGTAAAAAAACATGGTAATGGTACGTGGTTCCCATTAATCGATGCTCCTACAACATTATCGCTTGGAGATGATGTAGAAGTGAAATATAGTACAGATTTAGTAGGAGAACAAGATGATCTTAAAATAAGATTTGCAGATATAGATAGCATGAAAATACTCGAAGATCATAAATGAATCAAGGCTAGACATTCGAAAATTTCAAGAATGTCTAGCTTTTTTATTAGCTGTTTTATATATTTGGATTAGGGTACAATTATTGTAAGTATTTGTATGATGATGTTTTCTTAAAAAATAGGTACTGGGGAGTGAATAAAGCATTGATAACTGTAATAATGGACAATTCGTTAGCATTTATTCTATCTTTTCCACTTATACTTATCTATTTTAAAAGTCTTTCCCAGGAGAATTCAGCTTGGCGTTGGACTTTGCCTCTTTGGTTTTTAAATCATAATATGATTAGATATTTAGTGTCTTTTGGTGATGACTTTTGGGTGGTGTTAATGTGGCAAATTCTTTTTGTTTGGCCATTATGTATAGGCATATATTATTTCTTATACAAAAAGGAAGATAAATGGGGATTTTATATAGGGTTAAAGAAAAAGAATGTCATTTTATTGGGAAGTCTACTCGTTTTATGCATTGGTTCACTTGGGATTAGTATGTATGATACTAATAAAAAAGTGATTGCCTTTCATGAACATGTAATGAAGGAGTTGCAAGATAGCTCTGACCGTCCGCAATATTTGATACAAAATAGTGTTACGCCATCTACTCTGCTCTCTTTGTCTGACCAAATCAATGAGGTCAGAAATGGAAAGGTGCGTGCGGCGACCTTTCTTTGGAAAAGCAAAGTAATTGTTGTAATGGACAACGAGCAGAAGGAGTTTACTTATGTACGGTTTAATGAGGGATGGAAGCTTGATGGTATATATCATGAAAGACATTTTGATTATTTAGAATAACAGCAAACATGAAAAGGAGAGAAACAGTGCGTATACTACAAAACGAAAACTTATTGAAGGAAGATGAATTAAAAGAAATACTCAAAGAATTACAAAGTGGAGCTATTACATGGCAGCACAAGGATCATACGGATCTCATTCAATCCATGATGCTACATATCGGTTCATTAGATAGTGAACTACGAGATGACTTAATTTATGGATCGTTTTATGACTTGATCCATGAAAAAAACTTACTAGAGCATGCACATTTAACGGAGCTCTTAGAGGAATGTTTGAATCATTTATTATATAAGGGTATCGAAGAAAGGGAATCGGATTTAGTATTTACCCGTACATTTACGTCGCTATTGATTGCCCTAATATTATTTAGAGATAACGCAGACGATTTTTTATCCCAACAGAAAATCGCTGATTGTAAAGATAAAATACTAGCTTATTTAGCAGCAGAGAAGGATGTAAGGGGCTATGTGCCAGTGAAAGGGTGGGCTCATAGTGTTGCCCATATGGCTGATGCAATCAATGAATTGGTGAAAAGTCCAAAATTAAATAAAGCCTCTTATATTGAAATTGTAAGGGCATTATACAACGCCATTTTGCAAGAAAATTATGCTTTCATACATAATGAAGATGAACGGGTTTTAGTACCTATTTTCACAATGCTTGGGCATGGTTTAGAGGAGCAAGAGATCATTAATTTACTGCAAGTATTACCTGCTACTTTAAGAGTAAAAAAAGAACAGCTCGATGTACAGCATCATAGAATCTTAGTTTTTAACTGTAAATCCTTTGTGAAAAGCTTTTATATTAAAACAAATGGGAATCCTAAGTTCGTGACTCTTCATAAAAGCATCGAAGCATGTCTTGATGAATTATAGGAACATTACTACCAATATTAGTACTTTGAAATTATTGACAGACAAAAATTAGTTTGTTAAGATGTTTGACAATAAAAGCATACAAATTCGTTGATGAGAAAGAGTAGTGTTTCATTTTGTTCTACAGAGAGCCGACATATTGGTGGAAGTCGGTGTGCAAGTGTTACATGAAGATCCTCTCTGAGAAGATTGGCTGAACATAGTAAGCTGATTCGGGTGTCTACCGTTAAAAAGAACACGTATGATTGTACGTTGCTGAGTGCTATTGAACGATGCTTCAATAGAATTAGGGTGGTATTCGCGGTTAACCCCGTCCCTTACTTGGGACGGGGTTTTTTGTATGCCTTTTATACACTTAGTATAGGAGGAATTTACATGCAAGTCGAAGTGAAAAAAGAAACAACTGTAGAAAGAGAGACAAGGATTCGTCGATTGTGGGAACAAGAAGGAACGTTCCAAGCGTCTGTGGCGAACCGTTCTAGCAATAAGCCTTTTGTTTTTTATGAAGGTCCGCCAACCGCGAATGGTTTACCACACGTAGGTCACGCATTTGGCAGAACAATTAAAGATGTTGTGGCTCGATATAAAACGATGCAAGGGTATTTGGTTGAACGTAAAGCTGGCTGGGATACACATGGTTTGCCTGTAGAGTTAGGCGTGGAAAAAAAGCTAGGTATCTCTGGCAAGCAAGAGATTGAGAATTATGGTGTTGAACAATTTATTCAAGAGTGTAAGGGCAGTGTCTTTACTTATGAGAAAAAATGGCGCTCCTTTACGGAACAGCTTGGCTATTGGATTGACATGGATGACCCGTATTTAACGCTAAGTAATGATTATATTGAGTCCGTTTGGAATATTTTAAGTCACGTGCACAAGAAAAAGCTTTTATATAAAGGGCACCGAGTTTCACCATATTGCCCTAGCTGTCAAACATCATTAAGCTCTCATGAGGTTGCACAGGGCTATAAGGATGTAAAGGATTTGTCTGTCACAGCAATGTTTAAGCTAAAGGATAAAGATGAATATTTTCTAGGCTGGACAACGACTCCATGGACATTACCCGCCAATGTTGCATTAGCTATGAATCCTAAGCTTATGTATGTTCGAGTGAAGCAGCACAATAAAGTCTATATCGTAGCAAAATCGCTAGTGCATAAAGTTTTTACTGATTCAGTTGAAGTGTTAAGTGAACATGAGGGGCATGAATTTGAAGGTGTGTCGTACACCCCACCATTTTCTTATGTCAAAGTGAGTAAGGGGCACGTCGTTGTATTAGCGGATTATGTCACAGAGCATAGTGGAACTGGTATCGTCCATATCGCACCTGCGTACGGAGAGGACGATTATAAAACAGTACAGCAAAATGAGCTGTCGTTTGTGAATGTTGTTGATGTAAAGGGTTGCTATACAGAAGAGGTTCCAGAGCTTGCCGGTAAATTTGTGAAAGATTGTGATGTCGATATTATTAAAATGCTTGCGAAAAAGGAGCTATTGTTTGATAAGGAAAAATATGAGCATAGTTACCCTCATTGCTGGCGTTGTGATTCACCGTTGCTTTATTACGCAACTGACAGTTGGTTTATTAATATGTCTTCATTGAAAGATAAACTTTTACAAAATAATGAACAAGTTACATGGTATCCTGATCACATTAAACACGGTAGATTTGGCAATTTCTTAGAAAACTTAGTGGACTGGAATATTAGCCGTAATCGCTATTGGGGTACACCGCTAAATGTGTGGGTTTGTCAGGATTGTGGTCTTGAAGAGGCGCCAAATAGTATGGCATCTTTAAAAGAATTAGCGAAAGACACTTTACAAGGCATCGAGCTTCACAAGCCGTATATTGACAAGGTTGTGTGTACTTGTCCGAAATGTAGTGGTGATATGAAACGAACACCAGAAGTGATGGATGTATGGTTCGATAGTGGATCCATGCCATTTGCGCAGCATCATTATCCTTTTGGAGACCTTACTACTTTTCACAATCAATTCCCTGCTGATGTTGTCATCGAAGGCATCGACCAAACACGAGGCTTTTTCTATAGTTTATTAGCGGTTTCGACTTTATTTACAGGGAAGGCACCTTATAAAAATGTCCTTTCCTTAGGGCATGTTTTAGATGAGCATGGGCAGAAAATGTCGAAAAGTAAAGGGAATGCATTAGAGCCAGTTGAACTAATAGAACAGTACGGAGCAGATGCTTTAAGATGGGCATTCTTAGTGGACAGTTCTCCTTGGAATCCTAAACGCTTTTCTAAGAAGATTGTGATGGATGCGAAATCAAAGTTAGTTGATACACTAGATAATACGTTCAAATTTTATCAATTATATGCGGAAATAGATGGCTTCTCGTACGATGCTGAAAAGACAGGTAAACGTACAAAGCTAGATCATTGGATACTTTCCCGGTTACATCATACAATTCAGCTTGTGACAAAATCAATGGATGACTATCAATTTACACAGGCAACACGTGAAATCGGCAAGCTTGTGGAAGAACTAAGTAACTGGTATATCCGTCGCTCACGAGCAAGATTTTGGGCAAATGGGCTGACAGAGGATAAACGCGGTGCCTATAGTACACTGTATGAGCTACTAACGACAATTTGTCAATTACTAGCACCATTCACACCATTTATTGCGGAAGATTTATATCGACAATTAGCAGGAAAAAGTGTTCATTTACAAAACTACCCAACATACAATGAATCGCTCGTTAATGCTAAGCTTGAAAAAGAGATGGCGAATATTTTAACCGTCGTTGAGCTTGGCCGTAGCATCCGTAATAGTCAAGGAATCAAGGTAAAGCAGCCGTTAAGTGAAATCATTGTTTCTGTAGATGGCGAGTTAACAGATTATCAACCATATAGCGAGCTCGTGAAGGATGAATTAAATATTAAAGAATGCGTTTGGACAAATGATTTTTCAGCTTACGAAACGGTTCAATATAAGCTTAATTTTAAAACAGCAGGTGCAGCATTTGGAGCTAGAGTGAACAAAGTAAAGGATTATGTAGTGAATTTAAATGACGAGGAGAAAAATATATTACAGCGAACGGGTTCAATAGCTTTATCGATCGATGGGGAACAGGTAACATTGTTAAAATCCCACGTGTTAACCGAATCCATTGTAAAGGACCAGTATATGTTAGCAGAAGATGCTTCATGCCGAGTTCTTATCAATGTTCATCTGACATCTAGCTTACTTGAGGAAGGGCAAATAAGGGAACTAATTCGCACAATTCAAGATACACGCAAACAATGGAAACTGCCTGTTGAGCAATATGTATCGATTTCGATTACTGGAAGTGCTAAAGCAATAACCATCATCCAGCAGCACGAAGCGGTATTAAAGGCAAATGTGTTATTAAAGGATATTCATTATGTGAGTGACCATCATAGTGAACAATATATGGAGACAGAAGTGTTTGATGAAAAAGTTACTGTTTATTTTAAGCTATAAAATTTTTTAATGCTCTGGTCGACAAGAGATCAAGTAAGCCCAGAGACTGCTGCGGTACCAGTATTTTACAATGTATACAATCTGAAATAGGCTATTTTTAAGCTGAACTAATTTTGATATTAGTTCAGCTTTTTTGTGTTTAAAGATATAGTTTGAGTATATAAAAGTATAGTATTTGTAAATTTTCTAACAGATCAGATATAAAAGGGCAGTATTATATTTGGTGAATATCTAAAACAAATTGTGTAGCGAGGGTAATAAATAAATGGAAAAACGACTTTTTAAAAAAATTGATTAAAATGATGTTTTCTCAATTAAATGACCGTAGATGGATCCTCATGTTGTTTCTTTTTTTACTTACTATACAGCCTATACAACCAACAATAAATATAAGGATTGCAATGATTTCAAGTGGCACGAATAAAGTCAGAAATCCTAATCCTGCAAATCCGTCTTTTTTTATGTTTGCATAAATGAATGAACCAGCAACTGTAAATATAGGCGTAAAAAATATCGCTAAGTACATGCCCCATATCACAAAATTTAGTGACCAAGAACGTCTAAAAGTAAGAACGAAAGCCATTATAAAAAAAATTATAAGCACCGCGGCTAATGAAGTTATAATTTCAACCACTCTCCTTTTATTTCTTATCTTTATAAACTACTTTTAATTTTAACATAAATATCCAATATAAAATCAGCTCTAGACTTTATCATAGACGAACAATCCGTCTTTTTTTACAAAGCTACACTGGAAAATATGGGAATTAAACAAAAATAGAGCGAGTAAAACGCTCTATAATCTCTAAGTATTCAGTGATTACTTTTTTCTTTCAAGTTCTTCAATCCGTTTTTCTAACTTTTTAATCTTAGCATCAGCTGAGACAGCAAAGGTGAATGATAAACAAGCAAAAGAAAAAGCCATAAGTGCAAAAGAGTTCATATAAATACCTCCGAATAAAAATAAAGAAATACTGTTTTACTTTACGTATAAAAATGGAAAAGGTTTCAAATAGTCCATGGCGATTTGAAAAAGTAAAAGCTGCAGCGTCGTTACATGCTACAGTAAATGAATGAACACTTTAAAGAAATTAATAAATAAAGTACTTATCGAATCATATTTAAACTCCCATGAAAGAACTTAATCATCTTTCATTTTCTGTGGTGAAGTGCTTATTTTTGCGCTTCATGGAAGGCTAACGGCGCATGTTTGTCAGAGGAGGGAAAAGTTGGGTTTATATCGAAATATTATGTAATAAGATAGATTGGAGTGCCAACAATGATTAAATTCTTTAAATATAACTGGCAAGTAAGAGATGAATGGTTTGATTGGTGCAATCAACTGACAATTGAAGAGTTGTTAAAAGAACGTAGGGGTGGGGTAGGAAATATATTATATACACTTTTTCACATAATTGATGTGGAATATAGTTGGATTCGTGGTATTCAAGGGAAAGAAGATGTAGCATTTCAGTTTGTTAATTACAGTACACTTGAAAAGGTTAAATCTCTTTCAGCTAAATCACGAAATGAAATAGCTGAATTTTTAGCAACAAATTTAGGGAGTTTAAAAGAAAAGCTAGTCAGTGTTTCTTGGGATGAAGATACATATACTGTTGATGAGATATTACACCATATTATTACGCACGAAGTACACCACATGGGTCAACTTGCTGTGTGGGCGAGAGAATTAGAATTAAGCCCTGTACCAGCTAACTTTATTGGAAGAGAGTTAATGAGGAGGACTATTAATGAAAAGGAATGAAAAAACATATTTAAGTATAGAAGAGATTATTTCATTACCAACCTTATCCGATGTAAACATAAGTGATGATGGCAAAAACGTAGCATTTGTCAAGAAGATGGCTAACTGGAAAGACAATATTTATAGGAATCATGTATGGGTATATGAAAAAGATAAGGGGCAGTGTTCCCCATTAACAACTGGGGATATGGATAGTTCCAACCCTTTATGGTCTCCAGATTCTAGAGCTATCGCATACCTTAGTCCAGTTGATGATGGGCATAATAAGAAAAACCAGATCTTTGTTAAGTCTAAAGATGATTATAGGGGTGTTCAAATTACTGATGAGAATGAAGGGGTCAGTAAATTCAAATGGGAGCCTACTGGTATGGGTTTATATTATGTTGCACCATCAAAAGAATCTAAGGCGATAAAGAAACGTAAGGAACTATATGGAGATTTCCATCAGATAGGTAAGGAATACCAGAAAAATTGTTTATATTATATTGAAATAGAAAAAGTGATACAAAATGATAAAGATGAACACGAAAATAGCGTTGTTAATCAACTAACTGATGGTAAGGATTTTCATGTTCATGAATTTGATATTTCAAATGATGGGAAAAAGGTTGTATTGATGGCTACACCAAGTCCAAATATGGAAGATTATAATAATGGCGTTCTATACATACTAGATATTAAAGCTAGGAAACTACATAAGATAACGATAGATAAGTTGTTGGCAGGGAATGTTTGCTTTTCTCCTGATGGTAGCAAAATATGTTACTCAGCAAGCATAAGGGAGAAGGATTATTATAAGACCCATATACAAGATAGTACGCTAGAAATATACGATATGAATAATGGAGAGCTAATTCAACCTTTAACAGATTTTGATAGTACGGTTATGCCATTACAGTGGACAGCTAAAGGAATATTAATTAGATGGCAGAATAAAACTAATTTTCTTATTGGGTTGTTATCTGAGAATGGCTCTGTGGAAATGTTAAGCGATAAAGTAGATAGCTTTATTATGGATGCTTCTATAACACGGGATGGAAATCATCTATCCTATAATAAGGCTATAACAAATGAAACCTTTGAAATTTATTTAGACGATAAAAAAATAACAAGTGAAAATAGCTTTTTCAAAGGAAAGCTTAAAAGTAATAGGGGAATAATCTCATGGCAAAGTAGTGATGGTCTTGAAATAGAGGGAGTTTTATCAACCCCAGTCGACTTTGACGCGAATAAAAAATATCCCTTATTAGTGGTAGTCCATGGTGGTCCAGCCTGGGCATCATTTCCAATATTTTCGAACTGTTTCAATGAGAAATATCCTATTGAACAGTTTATCGAAAAAGGCTTTATCGTTTTAGAACCAAATTATAGAGGAAGTTCTGGTTATGGTAATGAATTTTTAAAAGCAAATTATAGAAAACTAGGGATTGTTAACTACGATGATGTTATATCTGGAGTGGATAAACTAGTTGACAAAGGGATGGCAGATAAAGATAGAGTAGGGGTTATGGGCTGGAGCAATGGGGGATATATAGCAGCTTTCTGTTCTACATTTAGTAGTAGATTTAAAGCTGTTTCCGTTGGAGGCGGAATAACGAATTGGAGAACCCAATATGTAAATACTGATATACCTTACTTCACAAGGACGTATTTAGGTAATGATCCATGGAATGATCCAGAGGTATATACTAAAACATCACCAATGACATATATTAAATCGGCCTGTACTCCTACTTTAATTCAACATGGCGAACAAGATGCAAGAGTACCAATTCCCAATGCATATGAGCTATATCAAGGATTAAAGGATATGGAAGTTGCTACAGAATTAATTATTTTTAAAGGAATGGCATATAGTTCTGACCAGCCAGGAATTAATGTGGCAATTATGAAGCAGAATTTGATGTGGTTTTCCCACTATATTCTTGGAGAAAGCATGAAAGATTTTACGGTTTTATGATGAATAAATGGATATCCTCACTGGATGCATAAGAATGCGAAGGAACAAATGGTTCTCCATTGATTTTTAAGATGATTAAAAATTTTTCACATAAATATACGAGGAGGATTAAAATGGAGATTCGTTCAGTTACAGGTTCAGACTACTATGCAATTTCACCGCTAATCAATGAGTGGTGGGGTGGCAGGAATATGTCGGATAAGTTACCAAAACTATTCTTCGACCATTTTACACAAACGAGTTTCATTGCAGAAAAGGATGCTAAACTTGTAGGCTTTCTAATAGGATTTCTTTCTCAAACTCATTTAAATGAGGCGTATATTCATTTTGTTGGAGTGCATCCTGAGTACAGAAAGCATCATATTGGACAACAATTATACAATAAATTTTTTTATGTTGTAAAACAAAATAATCGAAGTATTGTTCGATGTATAACGTCACCTGTCAACAAAGCTTCGATTGCCTATCATACGAAGATGGGTTTTGAAATTGAAGGTGGAGATAGAATTGTTGATGGTCTATCAGTAAATTCCGAATATGACGGACCAAATCAAGACAGAGTTTTATTTGTAAAAAAATTAGATTAAATGCTATAGCACTTTGGGTGAAAGTAGTAGAATGGGAAGATAAATTAGAGATTAGTTTGATAAAATGCAGAAAATTCCGGTTATTGTTGAAAGAAAGTAAGAAGAGAAGGTGTACTATGAACACGAATGATCGGAAAATAAGATTAGCGTTGCTCTTACAAAAGCAAAAAGAGAAAGAAAGAAATGATGAATTGCAGATGCAATTAGATTGGATGTTGGAGCCGTTTTCAACTAAAGAAAGTATTATGCTGATAGATTTTGAGGAAAAGGCGAAAATGAAAACTGAATTTATTGCGAGCATCCCAATAATTGAATGGGTAAGTCTAGATTTAGAGAAGATGAATAACAAATTCGTGATACATAATGTTAATAGCGATAAGGTTGCATCGTTTTTAAACGGTGAAGAACTTTACACCGGGAATCCAGTTTATCTTTTCTTACAAGACGACCTACCACCTTATAGTACATTACCTTGGCTAAAGATGCCACTATCCAAGGTTATTGAAAATATAATTCATTTAGCAGCAGAAGATGCCTATCAACAGTATGTATTTTGCCCATCACCTAAATTTGTAATAGAGTTCGTTGAACCTGACTTAATAACCATTGCTTGGTAACAAGGGTTCTTGATAGAAACGTTTTACTAACGGCGTAGGTTAGTGTAATAATGATAGTAATCACCAGAAAGAATGGAGTGAATGACGATAGATGTAGGTCAATATTTACATAATGCTTTTCCAGGGCTTACTTTGGCACCTAGTCTTTATCATCAATGGAGTATTGGAATTCACTTTGAATTAGGGACAGGGATTTATCAGCTTAAAGATGATGGTAGTCTGAATAACGAAAGGTTTGACTGCGTTTACAGTCAAGCATTGTCCATTTTCAACGAACTTTTTTCTGATTTGGATGAAATTTTTCTAGTTACGAATGTTTATCTGCACAGGTCTAATACAATTAAGAAAAATCGAATAAAGATTTATGATCGCTATGTAAAAAATAAAAACTTAAAATGCCATTTAAGACAAGAAACTTTACCGTATGTATTTGATGCTGATGAAGTTGACAATTATTATACATGTCGATTTTCCCTAAAGTGCCGCAAACAAGATTTGAAATTTCCATTGCTTATTAAAGTAGCGTGTAATGAGGATTTCCCCTTAAAACCTAGGTTTGATAAAAAATGGGGGCCAGGTTCAAACTATCCAGATGTGTTTTTTATAAATATGACTAAAAATGTGATCTTTTTTATTTATGATGATAGAGGATGCGAGGTCATCGCAACTAATAAAGAAACTATATTCCCTTTATATAAAAAATACGGAGATTGGATTGATGAATACTCACGAGAAGAAATTATTAAACGTTTTAAATAAGAGTTTCAATATGTAATTTTAACAACTTCTATAATCACTTGTTTTTTGGAACTCTCAGGAATACTTCGCTTTTAAAACAGCTCTGCTCCGTTAGTTAAATTTACAGATATCTTTAAACAAAAATAAAAGCTGAACTCTATCGAAATTAGTTCAGCTATTGTATTTAGGATCGGGAAATAGAAGAGCCTTACTCAACTCTTCGCTTTGCATAAAAACAGGATCCTGAGTGTTTTTTATGACATGGATTATAGTAAACCACTAACTAGGTAGAGAGCGGTTCCCCAAATAAAAATCGCTGAGCATTTATTAAAAATATTCATAAGCTTACCAGAGCTATCCAGCTTTTTTAAGGATGCTCCAGCAATGATAAGACCGAAAAACCATAACCAAGAAATCAAAACACATGATGCAGTGAACAACATTTGCTCCGTCCCACTATATTTTAAAGCACTCGTCCCGATAACACCTATTGTATCTAAAATAGCATGTGGATTTAAGAGAGAGACCGAAACTGCAAATAAAATTTGTTTCTTTACAGGAAGTGCTTCGTTTTTATCGGTAGATGCAGGATTTGAGCGCCAAATTGTATAGCCCATATAGAGTAAGAAAAGTATCCCTACACACATCAAGGTGATACGTAACCACTCAAATTGCAACACAATTATAGATAAACCAAATACCGCAAGTAGTATTAGAAGCGTATCACAAATTGAGGCAGTGATGCTGGCGGGTAAGGCACGGACTAGATGGGGTTGTGTTGCACCTTGGGAAAAGACAAAGACATTTTGTACACCAAGGGGCAAAATAAGTCCAAATGCTAAAATCATTCCATGTAAAAATGCTTCCAATGAAATACCTCCTTTCACTAAACATTTTAAATATGTTATAACTAAAAGAAAACGACCAATTGGATGGTTTTTAAGCCATCCAATTTCGAAAGTTTGAGGTGATACGGATGAGCTGGCAACCAAATAGAGAGAGAGAAATGACATTACAGCAGCAAATTATTCAGTGGATTACTGAACATATTGAACGAGGGGATTGGGTGGCAGGAACAAAGCTACCGACACAAAGACAGCTAGCGATGCAGTTTGGGGTAAACCGTAGTACTGTTCAACAGGCGTTAGAAGAGTTAAAAGCGGTAGGAATATTGGAATCGAAAGTAGGTTCAGGTATTTATGTGGCACAAAATTCCTGGGATTCATTAATTGTACAAACACAACCAAATTGGCAAAAGTACATAGACACAAGTCTCCATAAGCCCAATTATCTTACTATTCAATTAATCAATGAATACGAGCAGCGCGAAGATATCATTCGATTGGGCACTGGCGAGCTAGCACCTAGTTTATTGCCCACCACTGAAATTGAAGCTTCTTTGAAAGAGCTCTCTTTTCAGCCGAAAGCGTTAGGCTATTCATCACCACAAGGTAGCGATAAACTTCGAGAAGCGATTTGCGAATATGTGAAAAAAAGAGGGATTCATGCAAAGTCGCAAAATGTTTGTATTGTATCTGGTGCACTTCAAGCATTGCAGTTGATTGCTGTAGGGCTACTTGAACAGGGTTCTATCGTCTTCCAGGAACAGACGTCTTATTTAAATTCAGTCCATCCTTTCCAGTCTGTAGGTATGCAAATGCTGTCTATCGATCGGGATGAACAGCTCGCACAAACATTAGCCCAAAAGAAAAGAAAAAGGCAGGCCGTATTTTATACTGTTCCCACTTTAAACAATCCGACTGGTGGAGTATGGACAGCGTTTGAAAAAAGGCAACTATATCAAGCGTGTAAAGAATCTCGTATTCCTATCATTGAGGATGACGTCTATCATGAATTGCTCTTTGAAGCCGCAACGCCACCAATTAAATCAATGGATGAAAGCGGGCAAGTCCTTTATATTGGCAGTGTTTCGAAAACATTAAGCCCCGGACTTCGTATTGGCTGGTTAATTGGGCCAACTACAGTAATTGAGCGATTAGCAGATATAAAAATGCAAACAGATTACGGATCAAGCGCCATCTCACAGGAAATTGTGCTGCATTGGTTGCAATCAGGGAAGTATGAAAAGCATATTAAGAGTTTGCGGAAAGAATTAATGCGGAGGGCCAATTTTGTTGAGGGTATATTACAAGAAAAATTTTGGGAAATTGCTAGTTGGGATAAGCCGAAAGGTGGCTTTTATAATTGGCTAAAGTTTCATGAGCCAATCGTAGATAAAGAGTTATTCACCAAGCTATTGCATCGACAAGTTCTCATTAATCCTGGCTATATTTACGATCCGCAAGATACTCAGCATATTCGATTATCATATGCCTATGGAACAGAAGTAGAGTTGGAAAAAGGCTTAAATATCTTATTTGAAATTGCAAGCAAGAAAAAATGAGATTTTAGGTAGATTCTAAAGAAGCCCGCTTTTGAATTTCCTGCGACAAAAACCACACTCATCTTACGGTTATGAAAGATAAATGCTGTAGACAAGAGAGTGATTCATGGCATGGATCAGCGTCGTTTCCGATGAAAAAATAATGATATTTTGAGCAAGGCATTAAATGGGTAGGTGGACGGATAAACGAAAAATGGCTGGTTATTAGAACATTAATTAATTTAATTGTAGCTTTGGCGGAAGATAAATTTGACAAAGTTAGCTTAACTTTGAAATAACTACAGAAAAAGGTGGGAGAATATTAAAAGTTTAGCAAATCCCTAATAAAAAAACTGACAACATTAGTTGTCAGTAAAAAGAATGATATTACCTACCTTTATGTTTATTTTTAGACTTTTGAACTTTGATATTCCGAATATATTCTTTGCGTTCTTCTTTAAGTCGTTTACTGGTAATAGATTTTTCTTTTTTTCTAAGTGCCAGCTCTGCTTTTATCGCTTCCTCGGCCTTAGAGGTGATACTTGGATTTCTTAGTTCTTTTGCAACTTTTCTTTGAAGCCTTTTAGGGTTGATTTTCTTCATTTTAATTTGTTGGATTGGTATTCCATCATGCTTATCATTATTTTTGATAAAATCCAACAAATTTTTATTTACAAAATCAAAGACTTCTTGATCTTTAGGTTCATTCCCAAAAGTATACTTGTATGCTTTGTATTTGTTTTCGGAAATGGTTTCTATTAGCCCTATATAAAATTGGCCATCATAAAAAATGGTTAGTTTCATAGTAGGTCCCTCCTCATAGTAAAATCGAATGATGGACATCCCGAGGAGGGGAAGGTTACTGACATCATATTAAGGATGCATCCGGACTACCAACCGAATCGTGTTTTTTCATTCAAATAGTATTATAAACGATTTGTTATTATTTGTAATGGAAAATTTATGATTCGGCCATAAATTATTAATTGATCTTGGTGGCTCTTTTCAGACGTAACCTTTTGAGAAAAGAATAATTCATTCAAGTGAAGAATCGGGCATGAACCAATTGTTGATAGGAATTAATTTAACAAGCTATTTCGTCGACAAGTCTCATTAATCCCGTGTATATTTTAATGTTTAACTTTTATTAAATTGTATTTAAATAATAGTGTCATTCCGATATTCAGCAAAAAATGTACAAGGAAAGGTACTAAAATATTGTTTGTTTGACAATAGATCCATCCGAAAATTATTAAAGCGAAAATGATAGTTACACAACAAATGTAAAACAAGAAAATACAAAAATAGCGTCTTTCGGGCTAAAATCCTTCTTAATTTTTTTAATTTGTCTTTTTTTATATTTTTCCTTCTTTCTGGAAGCTTGAAGAATAAAGAGATATTTTACCATAATATTTTTGCGGAAAATGCAATTGCTACTACTTTTTCGACAAATTATTTTATTTGAGAAAAAAATCGAGGTTAGTAAAGGGAATCATGTAATCATGTAATCATTTATATTCATTTAGTGAAGTTAGCGTGCATGGGGTTAAACATTAGGGGAAATACTTAATGTTTGAACTTGTAAGATATATCAAAATGTAATAATGGCTTAGCGTAGTTTCTTTAATAATGAGTTTTTATTGTGCTTCTTTCCAGTTGCGATTATGAAAATTGCACAACTAAAAACTCACTGTCCTATATGTGTAGCGGAAGATCTCTTTTCTAGGAGTGGTTATGATGAGTTAATTGTATCAATAAAAGGTCTTCCGTTGTTGTCGTTTTATCCATTTACACTTTCTTTTTTAATTGTCTATTAATGCTCACTAATAAGCTCATAATAATAGAAAGTAAAGTAACTATAATTAGCCCAATAGACATTAGTATACCATCAATATATTCAAGGAATCCTACTGCACCTAAAGCAAAAAAGCTGACGACACTTAAAAATAAAGTAAGGAAAAAAACTTGGAAATAATGCATCTATATCTACCTCCTATTTTTTAGATATGGAACGTATTTTCTTTAACTTCTTGTGTTGTAAAAGCGAAGCGTCAGCTACAGAAGTCTACCGCTCCTATAGGTGGTGGGATAAATGCGGGTTTATACGTGTGTAATTTAAACCTATCAACTTTCTTAACTTTCATTGAAGCTACTTCTCCGCAATTCGTACAAATAGTCAAAATTAGTGTGAACTCGAAAAATGGACCATCTCGAGCTTAATGGGTTTTACATTTGCCATAGATCCGCGTCATTCAACTTGTGCGAAGGTATCACTACCACTAACGTATCATTTTCCATGTTAGTATCTCAATATGTAATATATGTAAATTTTATCATAAAAATAGCCGCCATGTCATCATACGCTACAGCAACTAAATGAAAGAGGTATTAAATCAAAAAAGAGCGACTAAAACTGCGCTCTAAAATTTAATTTATTAATTTGGTCAACTATCTTTTAATCCTTTAGTAAAGCAGAAATAGATATTGCATGCATCGGTACAACTACACAATTTTAACTTTTTTATGCTATGAATACTTTATTTATCTAGGAAATTAAAATAACGGTGGGATAGCAAACTGCAATGACGTTTGGGGCGATGCATAATACTAAGCTATCCCGAAATAAATATATGTAAAATTATTCGATAACATTCCAACTGTAAATATAGTTAAAAAAGGATAATAAAATAAGATGGGTTAAGTTAAGCATTTTAAGGAGGCGTCAGGCTAAAACCGTTATACATAGTAGCGATTACTTTGAAAAGCACCTTTACTTAAAGAAGTAATGTTTTACAAAGGAATTTTAAATGAAAAAGCGAATATATAGTGTAAAATCGTAAAGGTGGTTGGTCATTATGGTATCGAAATATCGCTCTAATACATATATTCCGGAAATGGTGAAGGCATGTAAAATGTTAGCCCAAAGACATGATTTCGAGCATTCTTGCTCAGATGAGGCAGGAAGATTGCTGTCAGTGCTTGTTGGTCAAATCACACATGGGACAATCCTTGAAGTCGGGACTGGCTTTGGGGTAAGCAGTGCTTGGATTCTTTCTACCATTGCACCAAATGTTCAATTTGTCTCAGTTGATCATGCAAAGGAAAAAATCGATGCAACTGCTCAAACACTTCGTCATCAGCAGGCAGAATTTTTAGTAGGTGACTGGAAAGAAGTGATTGCGAAAGGTCCTTTTCAATTTATTTTTGCTGATGCAGCAGCTGCTAAAACGATTGAAGGCGTGCAACTATTGGAGGCATGTTAGTGATGGACGATTTTACACCAGAAGAACATTTCCAAGCAGAATGGAGAGGGAAGCATGATAAGGTTAGGGACTTTTGGTTAAATCATAAGGAATTAAGAGCTACCGAAATCTATTTAACACCAATATCCTCTGCTATCCTCGCAACTAAGCTGAAAGGGAAAGAATAATCCAAGTAAAAAATCCATACATATTTACATAACGATTTCTTTATGAAGAGGTGAATCATTGGAGAACATGCCAGAGGGCTATTCTTATGTTCCGCAGCCTATTCGGAAAGACGGGGCAGGGTGGATTGATAAAGGACCGAGAGATTTTATGAGGGATCTGGAAAATCCTAATATGCTTGTCCCTCCAAAAACAGATGCTGGACTTGTACCAAATTTAAAATTCTCTTTTTCTGATACGCATATGGTTTTAAAACATGGCGGATGGTCTCGAGAAATTACTGTTCGTGATTTGCCAATCGCCACTACATTGGCAGGTGTTAACATGAGTTTGACACCAGGTGGAGTACGTGAACTGCATTGGCATCAGCAAGCAGAATGGTCGTATATGCTTCTTGGTCATGCACGCATTACAGCAGTCGATCAAAATGGGCGTAATTTCATTGCTGATGTAGGACCGGGAGATTTATGGTATTTCCCACCTGGAATTCCGCATTCCATACAAGGTCTTGATGATGGCTGTGAATTTCTACTGGTGTTTGATGATGGACATTTTTCAGATCTTAGTACATTTTCAATATCTGATTGGTTTGCTCATACTCCTAAAGATGTACTGTCCTCTAACTTTGGTGCTCCTTTGAGTGCTTTTAATCATATTCCAAAAGAACAGATCTATATTTATCAAGATAAGGTTCCAGGACCTCTAGACACACAAAAAGTACAATCTCCATACGGTACAGTCCCTCAAACCTTCAAACATCGCCTGCTTGCCCAAACTCCTATTAAAACTCCTGGTGGTAGCGTTAGAATTGTGGATTCAACAAACTTTCCTATTTCAAAAAATATCGCTGCAGCGCTTGTCGAGATTAAGCCTGGTGCAATGAGAGAGCTGCATTGGCACCCGAATAATGACGAATGGCAATATTACCTTCAAGGTCAAGGGCGTATGACAGTGTTTGCTGCAAATGGTGTGGCTCGAACATTCGATTATCGTGCAGGAGATGTAGGGTACGTGCCGTTTGCAAATGGTCACTACATTGAGAATACTGGCACAGAGACATTATGGTTCCTTGAGATATTTAAAAGTGATAGATTTCAGGATGTTTCGTTAAATCAATGGATGGCCCTTACTCCCTCTGAGCTAGTCCAAAGCAATTTAAAGATTGGTCCTGAACTTCTTAACGTATTAAGAAAGGAAAAATGGCCAGTTGTATAAATAGCATATCCAAGGGGAGCATTTAGAAATGCAGGTAGGAAAGATCAAAGACCTTTCCTACCTGTATTTTTTTAATATTGATATTTATTTCTAGTTGCAAGCAGTATACCGATAGCTGGAACGGTACAAATAAGCATTGCTGCAAATGATAGTCCAGGTGAAATCTCGTATAAATAGCCGCCTAAAAATGTAAGGATCGCTGTACTTAATCCCATTGCTAATGCAGAGTAGAGGCCTTGCGCATTCGGAATTTGTTCCTTCGGCAATGTTTTTGTTAAATAGCCGATAAAAGCGAAATGTGCGAGAGCGAAAGAAAATGCATGCAATGTTTGAGAAGCGATAAATACCCAGACATTCGGGAATAGGTAAATAAGTAACCAACGTAATGATGAACCACTTGCTGCTAAAAGTAATAAAGAAGATGAGCTCCATTTTTTAAATAATGTATCAGCCTTCATAAAGTATAAAATTTCGCATATAACGGCGATGTTAATAATCATCCCCATATAGAATGGATCAACATGTAAATCCCCTAAATATATATAGCCATAGCTGTAATAAGAAGCATGTGCACCTTGCAACAGAATAACGACTAATAAAACAATAGGGAAGCCTTTAATAGACCATAATGTTTTCATCGACAATGATTTTGCACGTTGTTCTTTCGTCGGTACAATGAGTAACTCTTTCGGTGTAGCCATTTGCTGCATCAACAGCATACCGATCAGGCCGACCACCATACTCCAGAAAATAATATCATTGCCAAATGCACCTGTCAGCATACTAATGATTAACACTGCAATGACAAAGCCAATGGAACCATAGGAACGGCTTTTGCCATAGTGTACATTTCCATGCTGTACGAGCGTTGCCGCACTACTTTCAACGGCAGGTAGCAGTGCTGGATAGAAAACGCTAAATAAAAGGGTAACAATAAGAAGCGAGAGAAGGCTCGTGCTTAGTATGTAAAATAAAGTTGTGATTAGGGCACCTATTGCAAGAATGCTAGTGAGTCGTTTATTATTCACATATTTTGCAAGCGTCGGGAAGAAAAATAGATTAGATGTTGCTCGTGCTAAAAGACCACAGCCCATTACAACGCTAGCCTGTGAAACAGTAAGATGTTTGGCATCTACAAGCCAACCAGTCCAGTAAGGTAAGAAAATACCCCATGTAAAGAAAAATGCAAAGAAATTTTGAGAAAGCCATCGTTGATTGTTCATAAATTTTTTTGTACCTCCAATTTAACTATGTTGAATAATAGCATGTTCATCGTTACAATAATGTGAGATATCTCACATTTCGAAGGAGAGAGTAAAATAATGCATATACTGACAGCTGAAGAACGATCTTATTATCTTGATAAATATCCAATAGATGATTTTTTTTCTTTTGAAATTGATCCATTTCTCGAAATATGTAAGTTTGACAAAGGTGAATGGATTTTTCAAGAAGGGTCATTTCCAAATACGCTATACTACATGATCGAAGGAAAGGCAAAGCTATACATGACACACAAAAATGGCAAGGTCTCGCTTATCGATTACTTGGAGGCACCCCGTTTTATGGGGGAAATTGAGTTGCTTAATGAGGCAAGATATACGAAGGGGATTCAGACAGTAACGGAGACGATTTGTTTTTCGATTACACAGTCCTGCAAAGAAAAGTTACTCACGGATGTACTATTTTTGCGTAAACTTTGTGTGTTTTTAGGGGAAAAGGCGTTCAAAATGACGTCAAAATATACACAAAATCAAGCATTTCCACTTGAAAATCGACTGGCTGCATTTATTCAATTTTCGTCAGATCAAGGAGTTTATAAAGAAAAGCATACTGAAATCTGTGAATATTTAGGGGTTTCTTATCGACATTTATTATATGTACTTGCGCAATTTTGCGAAGAAAAAATTTTAGAGAAGAAAAAGAATGGCTATCACATTTTGAATGAAGAGCGTCTTGCCGAATTGGCACAGGAAATACAATAAAGAAAGGATACAGTTACGAAGGTTATAAACAATAAATAAATGAACAGTCCAAGTTTATTTCATAGAATTGAGACTTCCACCCGTAAACGGCCAAGCTGGCTCCAGTGGGATTCTTGAATGATTTAATGTTCGCAGTCAATTTCTGTTTTAAACAGCCTTCAAGATTGGGGTATCCCATTACCCCTCCCTATCCAGTGTCTATAGAAGATAGGGCTACTACAATGACTATAGCGTATCGCTTTTTCGTTCGATTTGTTTTAGCGTCTTTGTCTTGACGACACATATAGTTTTACCAATCGCATGAATTAGGCGATGAACCTCATACTATATCTACTTTTCAATGAACGAGGATGTTTTAGAGACTTCTATACCAAAGAATGAGGTGCTTTTTGTATACCTAAAAATAGTGTCAAGAAACATAAATCCATTACAGTGTAACTTAAAGCCATCTGTTTGGAGCTGGTTTATCTAGCTGCGAAGTTCGAGTAGTTTTTAAAAAAGGTAATTGAATGTTCGATTTAATTTAGCTTTTATCTACCTGATTAAATTGTTACTTTGGCTTTAATAATCCCTTTAGTAAATAATATTGTTCAATGATGTTAAAATAATAGGTCGTTAAGTATCTATCAAAAATCGCTGAATGTTACTTTAAAAGAAGAACGTTCAGCGATTTTTGATTTATGTATCATCTCGACAATCATTGAAGAACTTATATTGAACGGATTACATTCATCTATTGACGATAGATACACTGTTTTAACTTTTACACTTAATATTGTCTTTTCATTTTCATACTTTGAACATATTCGTTTTTTCATGGAGGTCTTCAGCCATTTTAGAAATTGCCGAAGTAGATGCAGTAATTTCCTCCATAGAGGCTAACTGTTCTTCGGTTGCTGCTGAAATATTTTGTGTTCCTTCTGCAGAACTTTGGGCAATCCCACTGATTTGTTCCATGGATTTGGTCATTTGATGAGCTCCTACAACTATCTGTTGTACTGAAGATGATACTTCTTGAATTTGAACAGACACCTCATTAATGGCATGCTTAATCTTTTCAAAGGAACCACCTGCAATGTTTACATTGTTAATACCCGTTTCCACTTCATGCGTTGTAAACTGCATAGAATCTACCGCTTTATTCGTTTCCGTTTGAATTCCTATAATTAACTCAGAAATTCTCTGTGCAGATATAGAGGATTCTTCGGCCAATTTTCTCACTTCTTCCGAAACGACAGCAAAGCCTTTTCCGTGTTCTCCTGCTCTTGCTGCTTCAATAGCTGCATTTAACGCCAGTAGATTGGTTTGTGCTGCAATACCTGTTATAACTTCAACAATTTGTCCAATCTCAGCTGAGCGTTCACCTAAACCTCTAATTACCCCACCTAGACTATCAATAGAGGTTTGAATCGAGTTCATTTGTTGAACAGCGGTATTTATAATATCATTTCCATCCACTGAAAGTTGTTCTGCTTGAATAGCAGCATCCGAAACATTAGTAGAATTTCTAGCTATTGTTTGGACATCTTGTACAATATGATCCACAACATCTGATGTTTCTATAGTCGTTCTAACTTGATCATCCGAACCACTTGCCACCTCTAACGTAACAGACGCAATGTGTTCACTTGCCTCACTTGTTTGTTCCGCACTTGCTGCTAGCTCAACTGAGAATGCAGCCAACTGTTCTGAAGAGGTTTTTACCTGACCAATTAACTCTCGTAAATGAGCAATCATTTGGCTAAATGAAGACGTTAAGATACCTAGTTCATCCTTCGAATCATAGTCCACACTGAAATTCAGTTCCCCAGCTTCTGCTCGTTGAACAGCAAATTTTAATTTTTCAATTGGGGAAATTAGATATTTTCGTACACCTATAAAACCTAACACAACAAATAAAATTCCTAATACAATTGAAATGATAAGAGAGGTTGTAATTCCTTGACTTGCTTTTGCTTTACTTTCTTGATTCAAATTACTTGTATTTTTTTTATTTAATTCTGTCAGCTTTATTCCTTTTGACGTAATATCGTCAAGTATAGGCTTGGCACTTGAATTAAAGAGGTTTGTTGCTTCTTCATTCTTATTAGCAACACTTAGTTGAAAGACTTGCTCCATGCTTTCTTTAAAACGTGGATATTGCTGAGTCAGTTCACTTATTATTTTTTTCTCACTTGGGTTCATATTGGCTGCTTTAAGAATTTCAAGATTCTTTTCATTTTCTTTAAAAGCAGTCGTTACTTCATCTTTAATTTGTGTCACAGTTGATTCATCAATAAAAAACATAGAACGATACATATTTGAAACAATAATCCAATTATTAAGTCTATAGTCAGACAGAACAATACTTGGTTCAAGTCGATCTTTAAAAATATTATCTGTATTATTCTGTAAAGTTTTCATAGTCATATATCCATTCACTTGGATAATACCAATTGTTAAAATGGATATAAACATCAATAGGACCAACTTTTTAAATATGGACAGATTGCGTAGCATGGTTAAAACTCTCCTTTTTGAATTCAGTAATTTGATGAATGGTAGACAATGAATCGTTCCCTATTAAGGGTACGACCAAACATGTTTTTAAATTACTACATGGCAACATGGAGGCTAACCATCTTGTTTGATCCTTTGTTTTCATTAAATTTATTCTCCTAGTCGTACACCTTTATTCTTATATATTTCCCTTACTTTTTATCTCCTTTCCTATAACACTAAAGTATTCTATGATACTATTCACGATATATTTCGACAAGCTTCGACGTTTTTTGAACGAAATATCGATAAACTAAAACAATTGAGGAAATAGTCCTGAATTACTACCGAATTATGGTGGGATCGGTACTATAAAATATTGATGGAATTAGCGAAAAAGTAGAGAGGACATCGACATTTGATAAGACTTCTCTCTTGGTGCGGTTTCGATATTAAAAAAATGGTCGGTTTTATCTTATTCGGTTTGAAGTCGTTGAATCCGGGTCAGTACATTCCAAAAGAATCGTTTATATACAAACTAGAGGACAGTTTAAAATACAGCGAGCACCCAGATTTCACCAGTTTTCTCGCTACTTTAATGAGTGAATCGTATGTATTTGAATGTCCTTGTGTTGAGGTAGTAAAGCAAGCGTACGCATCCAATTCATTAGATTATAAGCAAGCAGACTCAACATCATGCGTACTTCGTTGACAAGGAAATCATGGCTTTTCATCTGATCAAAGCCAAAACCATTCTTAGCTTCTTTAATGAAATTTTTTATCGTGCCTCATTTTTGATAAGACTGCACAATGTCTTTTGGAGAGAAACTTTCGCTGAAATTGGTCACGAAGAACGTGTGCGAGAAGAATCATTCCCCAGCTGGGCGAACGGATTGAATGATGACTCTTCTCGGTTTGACCAAGACGCTGCCTGATAAATCGTTTCATCCACATACCGTTCTGACACAGAAACCTCAACGTATACACATTTCTTGAACGTAATTAGGCTTTCAGAAAATCACCTGTCAATCCGTCAAAAGCGACTAACGGATGGTAGCCGACTGTACGATATTGAGCATTATACGCCGTTTCCTCTTGTGACTATATGTATCAGCGTGAGTCGAATCTAGATCGATAATAAGTGTTTTCGATTGTCTGAAATGATGGACACGATCTAGTAGTGTTTGATTGGCCTGTTGTAATTGGTCGAGTGAAAACGCGAAATACTCGGTTGAGAAGCGAGAGCAGGAATGCCTAGTGCTCATGTAAATATCAGATCATAGGTAAGTTGGTCCGTTGCATTGTCTGTATAATAACAGCAATTAATTGATAAATTTTTTTGATGTAGTAAGTTATCATTTTGATGGAGGCAACTGAACGTTCATCCTTTAAGCGAAGATGCTTAGCGATTGTTTGAGAGAACCCTAATTTTTCTTCAAATTTACGAAATAAAAGTTCATCCGTGTCCGAAGAAAGAGTAAGGTCAATTGCGGTAAAGCTATTAGAAGAATCTTTTCTATTTGGTTTTGTTTCGACGCAATAACCTTGACATAAATGGATTCTTTTTTAATTTATTTAGAGAAAGATTGAATCCCTTTGAAAAGCTAATAAATACAGCTTTTCAAAGGGGATTTTTGTAGTATGGTGAATAATCTAGGTTAAAATAAATACCCAAAAGTGGTTATTCTATGAGTTTGAATGCAGAAAGAATCTTAAAAGAAGTCAGATAAATTCAATGAATCCAATCTTTGAATTTGATGAAGAAATGTTTATTTATGGGGAAGACTACCTGGCTATTCTATTTTTATTTTTTCCAGTTTCACTTAAATTAGAAACTTCTAAAATTCCTTGGGGGAGCGAGGTTTAATAAGTTAATTTAAACGTTCGAACCATTAGATGTAGCATATTAATTTATGATTCTCTATATGGTTATTACGCCCCGTATGTTCTTTGTTTTTCTATTTCTCATGCAATTAGTTTTCTTGTATAGTTAGATATAATTTCAGAAGCAAGGAGTGAATTTTATGCTTCACCAGTAACAGGTCACTCACAAAACTTCAAGGGCAAGCTTTAACCTTTATGTACGGTAATACCTAGAAAAGAAGGGCGGAAAGACTGAAGCCTCAATCTTATGCTGAAGAAATAAAGAATATAATAAGGTTAATTCAGTCCTTGTCTTATTATATTCACTTTTCTTAATCAGCCATCGTGCAATCTCCTTTCCGCTATGGTAAAAGTTAGCCTCATTGACTCTTTGGTTTTGTATGGAGATATTTAGGGTTTCTTCTATAACGCCAAAAGGTATAACCCTTAAACATTGGTGTGTGTTCAGTGGAATCTTTGTGTGCCTTACCTCAGTTTCGATATAAGCTGTATTAGATTTTTGTGCATTTTGTATTGGATGAGTGAGTAATTCCCCTTGTTCCATTGTTGTGCTTGGTGAATAACAATTATCTTTCATTCAACATGCCCCCTTTGTCGTTAGTGTTATTGTACAAGACATACGGTCGGAATAGTCTCAATTTACAAGGCTTTAACGAAAACTTAAAGGTTAGTCGTTAGATTTGTAAAATGTAACCGTATTCATGCCATTAACGAATAGAAATCATAGAAAACTTGTATAATTTCAAGGGAAAAACACGTACTCGAACTATTGTGAATTTTCCTAACAAAACGTATTATTGTAATTAGATTTAACGTGAAAAGTTTCACAGAGTCACGTAATCGTGAGGAGGAATTTTTAATGGGTGCAATTCGAGTAGGTATTGTAGGTTATGGAAATTTAGGGCGCGGAGTAGAGTATGCTATCTCGCAAAATCCAGATATGGAATTGGTAGCGGTATTTACACGTCGCGATCCTTCAACTGTAAACATCGCAAGTAATGCAAGTGTATATTTAGTAGATGATGCTGAAAAATTCCAAAATGACATTGATGTAATGATTTTATGTGGTGGCTCAGCGACAGATTTACCAGAGCAAGGACCACATTTCGCACAATGGTTTAATACAATTGATAGCTTTGATACACATGCGAAAATTCCTGAGTTTTTCGAGGCAGTCGATGCAGTAGCTCAAAAATCTGGAAAAGTATCGGTCATTTCAGTTGGCTGGGACCCAGGTTTATTCTCATTAAATCGTATTCTTGGGGAGACAGTTCTACCAGTGGGTACAACCTATACTTTCTGGGGAGATGGATTAAGTCAAGGACATTCAGATGCTATTCGTCGTATCGAAGGTGTTAACAATGCTGTACAATACACATTACCAATTAAAGAGGCTGTAGACCGTGTTCGCAATGGTGAAAATCCTGAGCTGACAACGCGTGAAAAACATGCACGTGAATGCTGGGTTGTTCTTGAGGCAGGTGCAGATGCTGCAAAAGTTGAGCAAGAAATTGTGACGATGCCGAATTATTTTGATGAGTATGACACTACAGTAAACTTTATTTCTGAAGAGGAATTTAAAGCAAACCACACTGGCATGCCACACGGTGGATTCGTAATTCGTAGTGGTGAAAGCGGCGCTAACGACAAACAAATTCTTGAATTCTCATTAAAGCTTGAGAGTAATCCAAATTTCACGTCTAGTGTTCTAGTAGCTTTTGCACGTGCAGCTTATCGCTTAAACGAAGCAGGAGACAAAGGTGCAAAAACAGTATTCGATATCCCATTCGGTCTGTTATCATCAAAATCAGCTGCTGAATTACGTAAAGAACTTTTATAATAGTAAACTACCCGATTATCATATAGTTGATAATCGGGATTTTTCATTTCTAGCAAATCATTTATGTTAAATCACTATAAAGGGAAACTTAAAGTTTATAAAAAGCTGGAGATGTCAAAATATTAATGATTGCACAATAGCGAACATTGCGTAAAGTGAACTCATCAATCTAACAAATAATTAGGGGTTTGTTAATCAATTGTATATATTGTCAAAAAAACCTTTTTTTGATATAGTGTGTTATTCGTATTAATCTTAAATAGCAAGGTAGGAGAAGAAATTGAAAACTCAAGTGTCTAAGTATATACAAATAGGCTCTTTCAAACAATTCATTTCCATTTTTGGTGAAAATAACAATCTACCTCTTTTAGTTTATTTGCATGGTGGACCAGGTGATGCCGCATTACCATTGATGTATAAATATAACGTTGAACTTGGAAAAGCGTTTAATGTTGTAGTATGGGAACAAAGAGGGGCTGGAAAATCGTACTGTAAATTTTCTGAAGAGGACCAAATATCTATTGAAACTTATATAGAAGACCTTCACAGTTTAATTCTTTATTTGTTAGAAACGTTTAAACAAGAAAAAGTTTACCTTTTAGGGCACTCATGGGGAAGTGTCCTAGGCTTGATGTTCATTAAAAAATATCCGCAGCTAATACATAGTTATTATGGATGTGGTCAAGTAGTTAACATGAAAAAAGGATTGAAGTGTCAATATGATTTTGTTTTGAAAGAAAGTGAAGAACGAAATCAAAAAAAGATTGTTCAGCGATTGAAAACTATTGATCTTTCATTGACTCAAGAAGATTGGTTAAACGATTTATTATTTGTTACTAAATTAGTAGTTCGATACAAACATTCTTTATATGGAAAAAGCAATTACAGCCAATTGGTAAAGGATTTCATTTTTTCATCAAAGTACACATTTAAAGATTTAATTAATCGCGAAAAAGGGAGTCTACAATCTATACAATATTTGTGGCAAGAGCTCATGGAAGTTGATTTTAGTGAATACAAGAGTTTCGATGTTCCTATTACGTTTTTTGAGGGGCGTCATGATCGGCATGTTTCATCTTCATTAGTAGAGGAATACTATCACACAATAAAAACTCCGAAAAAACTCATTTGGTTTGAAAACTCAAGTCATTTTCCCCAGTGGGAAGAGCCAAACAAGTTTAATCAGTCTTTGATAAGTATCAAAGAACAGAATTAGTTTACATTTACTATCCTTTAAACGGCGGTATAGCAAAGGTTTTCATATCTATGGAAAAACTCAATATGAATAAGAATCCATTTTGATCAATCTTCAAAATGGATTCGTTTTAAATTGAGGAGATAAATGGCCAAGTGCCATGGTTTAGTAACTAAAACTGAAGGTACTGATTGTAAATCTAGCAAAGAATCCTGAAGAAACACATTTCGTACTGGCGATAGGGTAAAATTGGGCTATTGTGGTAAAATAAAGGAAAACTACTAATTTCGTGCTGTTTTATAAAAAAGGAGGGTGTTTTTATATGGAAAAAGTAAATTTTTTTAATAATGAATTATTTCATGAAAATGCAGAGAAAACTTTTTTGATACACAAAAATAAAATAACAGAATTTCTACCAAAGGCCGATATCCAGCATGTTGGTAGTTCAGCAATTCCGAATAGCCTTACTAAAGGTGATTTAGACATCCAAGTACGTGTTAATGCTGAACAATTTTCGAATGCAGTAGTACTTCTATCTAATTTATATGAAAGTAATGATGGAAGTGTCAAAACAGATACATTTAGGGCATTTAAAGATGATACAACTAAACCTCCTTTAGGAATTCAATTAACTGTAATTGATTCCGAGTTTGATTTCTTTTGGAAGTTTAGAGAAGTTTTATTGGCAAATAATAAATATCAAGATGCATATGATAAATTGAAGCAAGAATATGAAGCCAAATCAATGGATGACTATCGGGAAGCTAAAGATATCTTTTTCCAAAGATTAATGGAAACGCCTGAGTTTAAAAAATTGAGTTAAGTAATGGAGAGCTACTTAAAAATTGGTAACGGTAAAAACAATTTGATAAACTTGGAGAACAAAGCGAAAATCCTCTCGTGGTTTGACTTAGCAACAATTGCGATACGTGAGTTTTCGCTTTTATTGGATATAAAATGTGAAATTATTGGATTATATAAGGAAATCATCATTTAAAGATTTTAACTCTGAAGACTTATAACCTTACATAACCAGTTGAATGGGGAGGTTATCGCCATATGACGACAGACATTATTATTCAATCAAAGTGTATTCCACCGAGTCCTTCCAATCATTGTATTAGTAGAGCTACATTAATGAGAACATTAACTAAAAGCTTAGACCATACTTGCACACTCATTCATAGTGGCGCTGGATATGGCAAAACAACTATCCTTACACAATTTCTACATGCACAATCAAGCAAATTTTCCTGGTATAGTGTGTCGGAGGAAGATGATAATATATTGCCGTTTTTAAGGCATTTATTTTTTAGTATCAAACGTATTGTTCCGAGCTTTGGTCAAGAATTTGATGCATGGAATCAATTATCCCGTTTTCCGAAAATAGAGGAACTTAATCGTTGGTTTAAGCTATTTGTCAATAGTTTATGTGAAATCGAAGTGCCGATGTTGATTGTCATTGATGACTACCATCTTGTCGATCATGAATTTCATATTAATTATGTGATGGAAAAGATAATTGAGTTTTCACCACCGAATATTCATTTTATCATCGCCTCTAGAACGTTGCCGAATTGGGATATTACGAGAAAATTAAAGCTACAAAAAAAATTACTCGTTATTTCAGAAGGTGAATTAGTGTTTTCTTCAGAGGAGATCGCTGTTTTTTTCGAGGAATATGTAACAGTGCATTTAACAGAAGAAGAAATATCTAAGGTTTTAGAAATTACAGAAGGTTGGGCAATTAGTATTTCTTTATTAGCAGAGCAATGGAACAATGAATCCTTAGAGCATTGGCTAAATGTCTCTACTAATGATCTATTCACCTATTTATCAGAGGAAGTGTATGTTAAAATGTCAGCATTCGAGCAAGAAACGATACTAAAGCTGGCGATTTTTCCCACGTTTTCTGAGAAATTTATTGCACAATTTTATGGTTCGGAAATAGCAGAGGCGTTAAAACTATTTGTACAGCGACATTTATTTATTCAACCGATCACAACGGATGGTTTATATCGTTTTCATGCATTGTTCATTCGCTTTTTAGAGCTAAAATGGCGACAAAATGCTTCACAATATATTGCATTACATAAACAAGCAGCATTGTATTATGTAAAAGAGCACAATATACAAGCTGTTCTTCATCATGCTTTTAAAACGGATGAACAGGATTTTTGTGGTGAATTATTACAAAATCATGCTGAAAGTCTAGTTCGTGCAGGACAATTTGAGTGGCTATTAGAAAAAATAAATCGATTTTCAGCTGATGAAAAATCGAAATATTACAAATTATATTATTTTGAAGGTGAGTGCCACCGCTATCGTGCTTATTATGAAAGAGCGAAGCAGTCCTATGAACATTGTGCAAGCATCGCGAAAAATAAGAATGATTATCTCTTTATGACGAAATCGCAAGCAGGTTTAGCACATATTTATCTTGATACAATCCAGCCAGCATTGGCAGAGCCATATTTGAAAAAGGCATTAGAGCTAGCGAATCATACACCGTTAAATGAAGAGGAACTTCTCGAATTGCAACGTCAGTATGCAGAAAATTTGGTGAATTTAGGGAAGGCTAAAGGTGCACAAATTTTTATAGGTGAGGTTGCTTTGACGGAGGATGTGCTACAAAGAGCAAATGTCGATGTTCGAATATTGTTAAGAACAGGGCAGCTACTAGAAGCAAAGGAATTGCTGACGCAGCGGTTGGAATTACCGCCACAGCTTGTCGCGACACATAGAGAGAGTGAGCTGTTGGCATCATTTGTCTATGCGTTATTAGGGCTGGGGAAGGATGCATGGTATGCTGCTCAGCATGGGATTCGTAGGGGGTTACAGGAAAAATCGGTTTTTATTGAGGCGGTTGGTTATATTCGCAAAGCACATGCTTTACTATTAATAGATTTTCCGGACTATCAAGGAGCCTACAATGCTTATGAAAAAGCGCTTACTTTGTTGAATACCATTAATATTTCTCGCGTAAAGGCCGAACCGTATATGGGACTAGCAATTGTCAAACATGCACAAGGAGATATTGTTTCTGCTAAAAAATATGTAGCCCTTGCATTACGGGAAACGGAGCAAGTTCAAGATGCATGGATGACCGCTCTTATATTAATCGCCGAGGTTAAAATTATTATTTCACAACAGGAATTTGCACAAGCGCGGCAATTATTAAAAAAGGCACAGCGACTATTCCACGACTGTGGCGATCAAAATGGTGAGATGCATGTTCTATTTTTTCAATCTGTCATTGCCTTCAAAGAACATAATCTTCAACAGTTCAATCATTATTTTCAGCAGTTTGCCCAGTTATGCATCAATAATGGCTATGACTACTTTTTACAAAGGAAGACTATTCTCGGTCCGCAAAATCGGATAATTTTTTATGAGCTTTTACAATTTAGTAGAAAATGTGATGGAGAAAATGCCGCTATTTTAGCAATGCGTAACTATTTTCAAGTAGCGGACAATATTGTTTATCCACATGAGGAAGTGCGGGTGAATTTATTCGGAAGCTTGGATTTAATAAGAGATCATCGAAAGCTTGAAGATAAAGAATGGCAGCGCGATAAATCGAAGGAGCTCTTCGTCTATTTATATTGTCATCGCCACCGTTTTGCACCAAAGGAAGAGATGGCACAGGCATTATGGCCAGAGCGGAATGTTAATTCGCTCGATCGGGATTTCAAAGTTGTCTTGAATACGTTATTAAAAGTTCTTGAGCCAAATAGAAATGCGCGTCAGGACAGTTTTTTTATTCAGCGTAAAAATAATATGTACCAATTGCAGCAAATTCAAATTTTGCAAATTGATGTCGAACGCTTCCATTACTTTTATGAATTAGGGATGGAGGAATTCAATCCGCAATTATCAAACGAATGGCTGCATCTTGCTGAAACAAGCTATACGGATGCACTTTATGCTGAAAAAAAACAATTAGATTGGCTTATACAGGATCGTGAAAAGTTACAGTCATTATATATTGAAGTACTAGAAAGATTAGCACAAAATGCGACGAGACAACAAAATTATAAGCAAGCTATTTTTTATGCTGAAAGAATGATTCGTGAGGATCCATTATGGGAAGAAGGTTATCGGTTGTTGATGTATAGTTACTATCAATTACAAAACCGCTCCCTTGCGTTAAAATGGTATGAAAAATGTGTGCAGCAATTAAAAAATGAACTAAATACAACACCGATGGAATCGACGATGGTAGTTTATGATTTAATAATGGGCTAGTGTATATTGGGTATCACGGGGGTGATTTTTCGCTGGGCGTTTGCGCTGACGCTTCGCTTTCGTGCAGAGCAAAGCGTCCTGGGATCGTCCAATGAGCGCTTCGCCGCGCTCCAAGGTCTCATCTTTGACGATGATCCCCATGGAGTCGCCCAGTCTCCACGCCAATCAACCGATCCCTATAAGAATAAACCGAACAACTTTTGAAGAACATTTATTTATAAAAATATTGGAGGAACTACTATGTCATTTTGTAAGGTAAGTAAGGCGAGTATTTACTATGAAATAATAGGGACCGGAACACCAATCGTTATGCTCCATGGATATTCGCCAGACCATAGACTAATGAAGGGATGTATGGAGCCTGTTTTTGCAGAAAGGGAGGGCTGGAAACGAATCTATATTGACCTCCCTGGGATGGGCAAAACGACAGACTACGAAAAGATCAATAATTCAGATGAAATGCTAGAGGCCGTAGTAGAACTAATTCACTCATTACTACCAAATGAACGTTATTTATTGGTAGGAGAATCATATGGTGGATATTTAGTACGAGGAATTTTGAGGGAGTATCATGAACAAGTTTTAGGGGCTGGGTTTATATGTCCACTGATTATTCCTAATAAACAAAGTCGAACAGTACCAGTACAAAGTATTGTTGCGGTGGATAAAGAGTTTTTATCGACATTAACGAAAGAGGAACTAGAGGATTTTAGCTCACATCTTGTTGTTTTAGATGACTATAATTGTCATCGCTATACAAATGAAGTGTTAGCAGGTCAAAGAAACGCAGATGTAGAATTTTTAGAAAAAATCCAAGGAAGCTATCGTTTTTCTTTTCCTGTAGATGAAATTTCATTTGATAAACCTTGCTTATTTTTGCTGGGTAAACAGGATTCAATGGTTGGCTATAAGGACGCTTTTGCCATTTTAGATAAATTCCCAAGAGCAGCCTTCACCATTTTAGATAAGGCCGGGCATAACTTGCAAATTGAACAAGCAACATTGTTTACGAGTCTTATGAGTGAATGGTTGGAGCGGGTAGAAGAATTTAATAATTAATCTTTAGGGCTAACTATAAGGATTCACCAAATTAGGTGAGTCCTTTTTAACTGTAAATTTCTAAAAGATTCCGATAAATCGATAAAACATTCCGATAAAATCAGAAATTGTTCCGATAAAAAACAATTTTATTCCGATAAATCTCAATTTGCTTCAAAAAAGGGCTGCAGCTAAGATTTGAGTACATGAAGGTCGATATTTTTCAAAAGTTGGTCGATAAACCTTCATCCCCGGAAAAAACACACTTATGTTGTAACTAATTTGTAACTGAAGTTTTATATAGTGTTTTCATAGCAACGAAAGCGCTTTCTTTTAGTTCATTATGAAAGGGGATATGGGATGAAGAAGCATTGGTTATTTGTGCTTTTATTGATGCTGACGATGTTGATGGTGGCTTGTAATTTAGAGGGGGCAGAAGACGATACAAAGGGGATTGCTGAGGAAGGGGGCACGATTAAAATTGGTGTGCTTGCGTCATTAACGGGTGCCCTTGAGTCGTATGGGAAACAAACAAAGAATGGCTTTGAATTAGGGGTTGATTATGCTACAGGAGGCACGATGGAAGTTAACGGTAAGAAAATAGAAATTGTCTATGAAGATACAGAAACAAAGCCTGAGGTTGCGGTACAAAAAGCGACAAAGCTATTAGAAGATGACAAGGTTGATTTCTTAGTAGGTTCCTCTAGCTCAGGTGATACGCTTGCTGTTCTACCTCTGGCGGAAGAATACCAAAAGATTATGGTGGTAGAGCCGGCAGTAGCGGATAGCATTACGGGCTCAGAATTTAATAAGTATATTTTCCGTACAGGTCGAAATTCTTCCCAAGATGCTTATGCAGCGGCGGCAGCGATTGCAGGAAAGGGTGTTAAGATTGCAACGTTTGCACCGGATTATTCTTTTGGCTGGGATGGGGTGAAGGCATTTAAGACTGCTGCGGAAAAGCTAGGCGCAGAAATTGTTTTAGAGGAATATGCAGATCCAGCCGCAACTGATTTTACGTCCAATTTGCAAAAAGTAATTGATAAAAAACCAGATTATTTATTTGTTGTATGGGCAGGTGCAAACTCACCGTGGAATCAAATTGCAGATTTGAAAATTCAAGAAAAGGGCATAAAAATTTCAACGGGTGCACCAGATATTATTGCATTAAAGTTTATGAATCCGTTAATTGGTATGGAAGGTTTCTCCGTTTATTATCATACGTTACCACAAAATGATATCAATAAATGGTTAGTTGAGGAACATAAAAAACGCTTCAATGAAGTTCCAGATTTATTTACGCCAGGAGGCATGTCTGCAGCCATCTCAATTGTAGATGCGCTGAAAAAATCAGATGGTAATACGGATGCAGAAAAACTTATCGGCATTATGGAAGGGATGTCATTTGAAACGCCTAAAGGAAAGATGACTTTCCGAAAAGAAGACCATCAAGCATTACAGTCGATGTATTCTATCCGTCTGGAAAAACAAGATGGTGCAGACTATCCGGTACCAGTGCTAATTCGTGAGCTTAGCCCTGAAGAAACGGCACCGCCAATTATGAATAAGTGACAATACGAGACAGATATTTTTCTGTCTCTCTTCACCCACTTTCGAATGAGAATGGGTGAAGAGAGATAGAAGTACTTGAAAGGAGAATACGATGGAACCTATTTTACGAACAGAAAACTTAACTATTCGTTTTGGCGGACACACAGCTGTCGACCAGGTGAATTTTAATATGCCGGAAAAACATTTGAAATCAATTATTGGACCGAATGGAGCTGGGAAAACAACCTTCTTTAATTTGCTTAGTGGAGAATTAAAGCCGACTGCCGGGGATGTCTATTTTAAAGGACAATCGCTTGCGCAAAAATCAGCGATTGAAAGAACGAGAATGGGGCTAGGGCGCTCTTTTCAAATTACGAATGTTTTCCCGAACCTGACAGTATTAGAAAATGTCCGTCTGGCTGTGCAATCCAAGGAGAAAGTTCGTTTCCAATTATTTCGGCATTATAAAAGTTATAAGGCGATTACAGAAAAGGCGGAGGAACTATTATCACTCGTCTTGCTTGACAATAAAAGAGATGCGCTCACGACAATGCTGTCCCATGGGGAAAAGAGAAAGCTTGAGATTGCGATGCTGTTAGCACTTGATACGGAAATCCTCTTACTCGATGAACCAACGGCAGGTATGTCCTTAGAGGAGGTGCCGACAATTTTAGAGGTGATTCGCACGATTAAAAATCAAGGTGATAAAACCATTCTCCTCATTGAGCACAAGATGGATATGATTCTAGATTTGTCGGATTCGATTATGGTGCTATTTAGTGGCCAGCTTATTGCAGATGGAACACCGGAGGACATCATGAAAAATGAAACCGTACAAAATGCATATTTAGGAGGTCTGTACGATGAACACCTTACTGAAATTAAATGATGTCCACACATATATCGGTCAATATCATATTTTGCAAGGGGTCAATTTTGAGGCAAAGGAGGGGCAGGTAAGTGTACTGCTCGGCAGAAATGGTGCAGGCAAAACGACCACCTTAAAAACGATTATGGGGTTAACACCTGCTTTAAAGGGAGAGGTAGAATTTCTCTCACAATCTATTAAAAAAAGCCCGACCTATAAAGTGGCAAAATTAGGAATAGGCTATGTACCAGAAAACCAAGGGATTTTTGCAGATTTAACCGTTGAGGAAAATATGAAAGTGGCCATGCGTAAAGAAGATACGGCTACTTTAGAGCGACAAAATTATGTGCTGGAGCTGTTTCCAGATCTAAAGAAATTTTGGAAGAAGGCGGGCGGACATCTTTCGGGTGGTCAAAAACAAATGCTGTCCATGGCAAGGGCATTTATCAATGATAGTAAATTAATGTTGATCGATGAGCCTTCTAAAGGACTAGCACCGATAGTGGTAGAGAAAGTGATGGAGGCCATTGTTGAAATGAAAAAACAAACGTCCATCATTCTTGTTGAGCAAAACTTTATAATGGCGAGCCGAATTGGTGATACGTATACGTTGATCGATGATGGTAGAACAGTTCACTCGGGCAACATGCAGGATCTTATCCATCATGAAGAATTAAAACGAAAATATCTTGGAATCGGATAAAAGGTGGTGTACTTATTGGAGCTATTCGTCAATCTACTCATTAATGGCCTGGCAACTGGCATGTTAATTTTTTTACTGGCGGCAGGTCTGACGTTAATTTTTGGATTAATGGATGTTTTGAACTTTGCTCATGGGGGGTTATTTGTTTGGGGGGCTTATGCTGGCATATTTACGTATATGTTCACTGAGAGCTTTCTCATTGGCGTTGTAGGTGCCATCGTAACAGGAGCTTTACTCGGGCTCATTACTGAAAAATTAATTATAACACCTGTGTATGGCAATCATATTCAGCAAATTTTAATTACATTAGGGCTAATGCTTGTGCTACAGGAGTTGATTAAAGTTGTTTTTGGTCCAAATGGTGTGGCACTAAAAACACCGAGCTACTTAACAGGCAGCTGGGAAATTGGGGACGTTATTATTATAAAATATCGATTATTTATTATTATAGTAGGTTTTATCATTTTCAGTATTTTTCAATACATGTTAAAGAAAACGAAAATTGGGCTAATCGTTCGAGCGGGTGTACAGGATAAAGAAATGGCACAAGCACTCGGCATTCATATAAAGCGGGTATTTTTATATGTTTTTATGGTTGGTGCGGCACTCGCAGCACTTAGTGGCATGTTAATGGCTCCGTATTCAGGTGTTATCTATGCGGAAATGGGCATGGAGTATGCGATTCTAGGTTTTATCGTTGTCGTAATCGGAGGAATGGGCAGTTTTTCAGGCTCGCTATTGGCAGCGGTTTTAGTCGGTTTAGCAGGTAGCTTCATGGCTTATTATGTGCCAGTGCTATCGCTTGCAGTCAATATGATTTTAATGGCCATTGTTTTAATTTTCCGTCCACAAGGTTTATTTGCTATGAGAAAGGAGAGATCGACATGACAATGAGGCTATCATTGCAGCATCTATGCTTTTTCCTCATAGTAGCTATTTTAGTACTTCTCCCTTTCGTTAATGATTCAAGGACGCTCATCATTTTATTAACGCAAATCTTTATTTTCGGTATTTTAGCGATGAGCTATGACATTCTCCTTGGCTATACAGGTATTGTGTCGTTCGGGCATGCGATGTTTTTTGGTTTAGGTGCCTACACAACGGCAGTTATGCTGAAACAAATGGAGCCAACACTTGTAACATTTTTATTATCAATCGTAGTCGGCATGTTGCTAGCAGGCTTTATTAGCTTCTTAGTAGGATTATTGACACTGCGATTAAAAAGTCATTTCTTTGCGATGCTGACATTATCTTTTTCGGGACTATTTTTAGTAGTGGCAGAAAAATGGCGTTCTGTTACATACGGAAATGATGGTTTTACGTTTAGAGCACCCGAAATGTTTAGAGATCGAATGACGTTTTATTTCATCGTGCTAGCATGCTTAGTCGTTATTTTTATTGCGCTAAATCGTTTCGTTCACTCGCCAACTGGTCGAATTTTAATTGCTGTTCGAGAAAATGAACAACGAACAAAATCATTAGGCTATAACACCTTGTACTATAAAGTGATTGCATCAATTGTTGCTGGAACCGTTGCAAGTTTAGCAGGCTCCTTATATGCTGTGTCACTACGATTTGTCAATACGAGTGTGATGACAATGGACATTACGCTTGATGCATTATTAATGACAATTATTGGTGGTGTGGGCACATTAGTTGGACCTTTATTAGGGTCGGCTGTTATTGAATATGCCCAGCATGCACTATCGGGGTTAGCTCGTGATTATCCAATATTTGAACGATGGATTATCTTTTTTGGAATTCTTTATATTTTAGCTGTTATCTTTTTCCCAAAAGGAATTATTGGATCACTGCGCTTGATGTTTTGGAAATGGCGATTAAAGCATAAGGACCAAAATCAAACATCGGTTGTCCCGTCGCAGGAGAAGGAGCGATTTGAATGACAGTAGGCATTGTAAGCACAGGAATCTATATTCCACAAACGAAAATGACCTCTAAAGAGATTGCGAGACTTTCCAATATTCCAGAGGATATTATTCGACAAAAAATGGGCATCTATGAAAAGCCTATTCCTGGTGAGCAAGATCATACGGTTCAAATGGGGATATGGGCAGCGCAGGACGCTATACGCAAAGCTCAAATCGACCCGAAAGATATTGATGTTGTCATTTATATGGGAGAGGAGCATAAGGAGTATCCCTTATGGACTGCCTCGATAAAAATGCAGGAGGAGCTAGGGGCCGTAAATGCTTGGGCATTCGATGTGCAATTAAGATGTGGCACGACCATTATGGCACTAAAACTAGCGAAAAGCTTAATGGCGTCGGATGATTCCATTCAGACGATCCTCTTAGCTGGTGGCTATCGAAATGTTGATTTTATCGATTATGGCAATCCTCGAACACGCTTTATGTACAATTTAGCAGCTGGTGGTGGCGCTATCTTGTTACAAAAAAACTATGACAAAAATCGGTTATTAGAGGCGGATATTATGACGGATGGCTCGTTCTCAGAGGATGTAGTCGTGCCTGTCGGTGGTACAAAAAAACCTTTAACGCCTTCTGATTTAGAAAATAATTTGTATCAGCTCGATGTGATCGATCCGATTGGGATGAAGGAGCGCCTAGAGCAAAAATCTTTAAGTAATTTTTTGAAGGTAATTCGAACATCCTTGGCGAAAAGTGGATTAAATGAGGGGGATATTCGTTATTTAGCGATGCTTCATATGAAAAAATCAGCGCATGACTATATTTTATCTGAACTCGGCCTGCAGCAGGAGCAATCCATATATTTACGAGAGTATGGTCATATTGGACAGATTGACCAAATAGTATCATTGCAGCTGGCGTTAGATGAAGGCCGTATCCATGATGGAGACATCGTCACACTTGTTAGTGCAGGTATTGGTTATGTCTGGGGAGCTATTACGATTCGATGGGGATAAGGGGGAAATGCGATGTTAAAAACTGTTCAGCTATCTAATGGAGAAACGATTGCTTATCGTAAACGCCAAGGGGGAGAACGAATTTTATTACTTATTCATGGCAATATGACATCCTCCAAACATTGGGACGTTCTAATCGATGCGTTGGATGAAAAATATACAATTTATGCACTGGATTTACGAGGTTTTGGTGGTTCATCTTATCATAAACCAATTTCTGCGATGAAAGATTTTAGCGATGATGTGAAGCTTTTTGTGGACGTCATTCAATTGAAACAGTTTGACATGATTGGCTGGTCAACGGGCGGAGCTGTATGTATGCAGTTTGTCGCACAGTATCCAGGCTATTGTCAGCAGCTTATTTTACTAGCTTCGGCATCTACGAGAGGTTACCCATTTTACACGGATTTAGGTACTGGCAATCAAGCAGCATTAAAAAGGGCATTTAGCTATGAAGAAGTACTCGTCGATACATTTAAAACAAAATTAGTACAGGGCTTCTATGATTCGAAAAATGTGCAAGGCATACAGTCGGTCTGGAACGCACTTATATACACGCATAATCAGCCTAGCCCGGAGCACTATCAGTCATATGTGGAGGATATGTTGACGCAACGAAATTTAGCTGAAGTTTATCATGCATTAAATGTCTTCAATATAAGTGCTGTTAATCATGAGGTCGCCAAGGGCACTCATGAGGTTCAACACATTACCATTCCCGTTTTAGTGTTAAGAGGGGATCGTGATTATGTCATAACAGAAGGAATGAATGAAGAAATAATGCTCGATTTAGGCACGAATGCACAATTCGTCAGTTTAAAAGACTGCGGTCACTCCCCATTAATTGATGATTTACCACAGCTTACAACTGAAATTGAAGCATTTTTAGAAATTGGAGGAAAAAATTATGCGTTTAAACAATAAAGTTGCCATTATTACAGGAGCAGCGAACGGGATTGGCTATGCTGCTGCTGAACGATTTATTGAAGAGGGTGCATTCGTTGTCATTGCAGATTTTAATGAAGAAGCGGGCATTTCAGCTGCCCAGCAATTAGGTGACCAGGCATTATTTGTGCAAGTAAATGTTGCAGATAGGGAAAGTGTCAAGAAGCTAGTGACAACAGTTATAGAGCATTCGGGTCGAGTTGATATTTTAGTGAATAATGCAGGTATTACTCGTGATGCAATGTTAACAAAAATGACGGAAGATCAGTTTCAGCAGGTGCTTGATGTGAATTTGACTGGAGTATTTCAGTGTACACAAGAAGTAATTCCACATATGATTGCTGCCGGTGGGGGGAAAATTATTAATACATCCTCTGTTAGTGGCGTCTATGGCAATGTTGGCCAAACAAATTACGCTGCCGCAAAGGCCGCTATTGTTGGCATGACCAAAACATGGGCGAAGGAATTAGGGCGCAAAGGTATCAACGTGAATGCGGTTGCACCGGGCTTTACAGAAACAGATATGGTGAAAAAAATGCCTGAAAATGTGCTAGCACAAATGCGCTCCATCGTACCACTGCAAAGATTAGGAACACCTAGAGATATTGCCAATGCTTATTTATTTTTAGCATCTGATGAGGCTTCCTATGTCCACGGTCACACGCTTCATGTGGATGGAGCAATTATGATGTGATAAGGAGGCTTTCAAAATGTTTGTAGAGCAATCCTGGATTTTAAAACGTGCAACTCTAACACCTAAACGTTTAGCATTGGTGAACTTAGAAACAAAGGAACAGTGGACTTATCAGCAATTAACAGAGGAAATCACTAAATGGAGTCATTTTTTTGAGCGCCAAAACTTGCAGGCTGGGAGTCGTGTAGCCGTATTTGCGAAAAATCATATTCAGCTTTTTGCTGTCCTATTCGCCTGCGGATTAAGAGGCCTTATTTACGTGCCATTGAATTGGCGTATGAGTACGACGGAATTAACTGATATTTTGACGGATGCTACGCCTTCTTTACTGCTTTACGATGAAGAAATAAATTGCCCTTTATCTTTCGAAAACATGCATTCCCTTCGTGTAGCTAATGAAGGAGCTACGCTAACCATTCGAGCAGTAGACCTTAATGACCCTTGGCTAATGATTTATACAGGGGGCACAACTGGTAAGGCGAAAGGTGTTGTCCTATCCTTTAATTCTGTTAATTGGAATGCGATAAATACAATTATTAGCTGGGGCTTGAGCGATAGTGATTGTACGTTAAATTATATGCCGTTGTTCCATACAGGTGGTTTGAATGCCTTATGTATACCGCTGCTAATGGCTGGCGGTACAGTTGTTATTGGTGATAAGTTTGAGGCAGAAAAAGCTCTAAAAGCGATTAATCAGTACAAGACAACGATTTCGCTTTTTGTGCCGACGATGTACCAAGCGATGATTGCGGAGGATTACTTTAAGAGCAGTAGCTTCCCTTCCGTGAAAGTTTTTTTATCAGGGGGCGCACCATGCCCGTATCCAATATATGACGCATTTTTCAAGAAGGGACTATTTTTTAAAGAGGGCTACGGTTTAACAGAAGCGGGGCCTAATAATTTTTATATTTCACGAGAGGCCGCTTATTTAAAAAAAGGTGCCGTGGGGAAGAGCATGCAATTCAATGAAGCTAAAATTATCAATAGTGCAGGAGAAAGCTGTGCACCAAACGTAGTCGGAGAGCTATTAGTTAGAGGGAAGCATATGTTTCGCTTTTACTGGAATAATCAGCAGGAGACTGAAAAAATCATTCAAGATGGGTGGTTAAAAACTGGCGATTTAGCAATGATGGATGATGATGGTGATTTTTACATTGTCGGTCGCAGTAAAGAGATGATTATTTCTGGTGGAGAAAATGTTTATCCTCAGGAGGTAGAGCAATGCATTTTACGCCATCAGCGAGTGCAAGAGGTTGCGGTGATTGGAATGGTGGATGATTATTGGGGTGAAATCGTGGTGGCCGTTATCGTTTGCCGGGATAAGCAAGATACTATATTAGAGGAAATCAAAGAAATCTGTAGTAAGTATTTAGGTCGCTACAAAATTCCAAAAAAGATTATGTTCATCGATGAATTGCCAAAAACAAGTGTTGGAAAGATCGATAAAAAAGTATTACAAATGTATGTGAAAGCTGCGAATTAAGCCAGCTGCAAAAAAATATTTACTGAATAAAGATAAAAAACGCTTGGATATCCAGGCGTTTTTTGCTGCTATTAAGCAACTTGCTGCTATGTTAAAATATTGCAAGTGAAATCAGTTTTTTACGATTTTATCAAGTATCAAGGTATAGAATTCGGAAACGAAGAAAGGGCAGTACTAAAATGGAAAACGTATCAAATGAAGAAAAATTGGAATCAATAAAATCGTTACGATCGACCATCAATAAACTCGAAAATGCCTTATCCCAGATGATTCAAAAAGGCGCAAATACTACCTTAGTAAAGAAACGACTCAAAGCTGTTTGCATTGGATTAGCAATACTAGAAAACGTTTGGCATCAAAGCCCCCATCATTACTCCCAGGAAGAATTAGCAGAGGCTCGCAATGTTCTTACTAGTTTATTTCCATCAATTGAGAAAGTATATGTAAAGTCAAAGGCTGGTAGTCCCCAAAAAACGCTTTTAGAAAGAAGAATTAAAGCGTTGGAACTAGCTGTTCTAGCGATTGATGAACTTTCCAATAAATAACTTATTCAATGGCCGCTTCTCCAATATATGGGTAAATAATTTAAACTTCCCCAAAAAATACTAGTGAGGATTGATGACAGTGGAGGCTGGACTTCTGCTTAAGGATTAGCGTCACAAATGAGAACTTACAGCGAAGTGAAGCGGCTCATTGTACCCTCTCAAGAATGCGCACAGTCGGAACAAAATCAACCTCACATTTCTCGAAACACCCTATAATGATTAAAAATGTTAATTTATTGATAATATATTGAAACTATTTATAGAATCATGTTTAGTATAAATGGTTTACATTTTATACATAATATTCCTAATTAATATGAGGAAGGAGAGACAAATTATTTGCGCACTTTTAAAATTAGCACAAAATTTAATTTGCTTTTAGTGGGGGTTATTCTTTTTTTAAGCATTATGATTGGAATTGTATCCCATATACAAGTAAAACAAATTATGCTTAATAATTTTGAGCAGAGTGTAACCCATATTTCAAAGGTCGGCTATGCACTTCTAGAAGAACGATTTAAGGGAGATTGGGCTATACAAGATGGGGAACTTTACAAAGGGGATACAAAAATCGTTAATCAGGAAGCCTTTGTAGATGAGGTAGGAGAAAGCATCGATGGCGGTGTAACCATTTTTCAAGGGTCAAAAGGACTGATCACCAACCTAAAGCTAAATGGAGAACGTTTAGTGGGCAAAGATGCTGATCCAAAAGTCGTTGAAAATGTCATGAACAAAGGGGAAACCTTTATAGGTGAAGCTGATGTAGTAGGAACGAAATATTTAACACTCTATGCACCGATTAAAGATGCAAATGGAGACATCATTGGCATGTGGTTTGTCGGTGAAACAATAGATGGGGTTAATACAATTATTTTTGCCTTTATCGGTAAGCTTCTCATTGTATTGTTCATCGGAGCAATCATAGCTGTATTAGGTAGCTTCCTTTTCACAAGAGCATTTGTGAAACCGCTTCATGAAATAAACAATCAACTACGAGATATTGCGGATGGAGAAGGAGATTTAACAAAACAGTTACAAATTAATTCCAAGGATGAAGCAGGGGAGCTAGCGCAATCTTTTAACAAAATGCTGACAAGCTTAAAAATATTAATGCAACAAATAGCACAATCGTCTAAACAGGTTGATGTATCTTCTGATGGCTTAACAACTAAATCGCAGCAAACAGCAGCTATGACGAGACAGCTAACGTCAACATTAGAAGATATAGCGGATGGTTCAAAAACGACATTACAAAGCACAAGTGATAGCCTAACTGCCATGCAGGAAATGGCCATAGGCATCCAACAAGTTGCTGAAACCGCTTCAATTGTTTCAGATGCTGCTGATTTAATGAGTGATGAGGCTACACAAGGCAATGATTCTTTGAATCGTGTATTGAATCAAATGACAATTATTAATGAATCATCTGGCAATGTAGAGGCACAGGTCCGTATATTAGGTGATCAGTCACAGCAAATTGGCAATATCGTTGATGTGATTACAAACATCGCCGACCAAACAAATTTGCTGGCCTTAAATGCAGCTATTGAAGCGGCTCGTGCTGGTGAACAAGGAAAAGGCTTTGCTGTCGTTGCTGATGAAGTTCGCAAATTAGCAGAACAATCAAAGGAATCAGCTGACCAAATCGCAACACTTATTCATTCCATTCAAAATGATACAGCCAATGTAATTTCGGCTATTTCTAGTAACTCGAAGGAAGCAGCATCAGGTATGGATGTTGTAGATGATACAAAACTGGCCTTCCACAAAATTATGCAGTCGATTAAAGGGGTTAGCACGCAGTTACATGACATCTCGGCCGTGACGGAGCAAATGTCCGCAAGTGTTGAAGAAGTTACTGCCTCAACAGAAGCAATGGCACGCATTGCGAGCAAGGCAACTGAAAGTACGGAGCACGTGACGCTAACAGCGAAGGAGCAATTAGCTTTCATAGACAATATGGCCTCTTCAGCCAAAGAGCTGGCACAACAGGCAGACGAGCTTCAAAGCTTATTAAAAAAATTTCAATATTAAGGAACGTTGAAAAATGCTTGGATATCCAGGCGTTTTTCAATTTTTATAGGAAAAAGAGGGTTATTTATTTTATTGGAAAAAATGTAAAATGACGGAATTTTGCAGCGCATAGAGATTAAAGAAATTGAGGAGTTAAAACTAGTAGGTTTCGGGTTTTATGTCCTATTGATGCAGTTCACAAAACGAGTTGAAAATTTTCACAGCAAGTAGGTGCTTTTTGGTAGATCATGATTTTGAGAAGATGATTACTAGGTTTTGTTGAAGTGAAAAAGAACAATAATATTCCAGAAGATATGGTAACGCTAATAATTTAAGACCTAAACGGGCCAATTATAAAATAATGAATATAAAACCTACATATGGGGATTGAAGCGAATAAATAGGTTTCATAGCTGGGGATAGAGCGAAAATTTAGAAGTAGAGCTATTGGATACCATTGAATGAAAAAATCTAATGTTAAACACGAAATAAGGGGGAAATCTCTGTTAATCGTTATTTAAAAAAATAGCTTGAGCTATTCATATTTATTTTTTCATAAAGGTTCCCATAATACGAACATATCAGTAAAATAGAGTAGGTTAGGGGGACTGTATTTTGAAAGATCAACGCTTTAAAATTGCGCATCGAGAGGCGCTTATCGGTATCGGGCTTGTTATCGTTAACTTTGCGATTTGGTTTGGCTTTGCCTATGGACTTGGCTCTGGTGATCCAACAAGCTATACGTATGTATTCGGTTTCCCTGCATGGTTTTTCTATAGCTGTATTGCAGGGACAGGTTTTATGATTATATTAATCTGGGTCGTCATGAAACTCTTTTTCAAAGAAGTACCATTTGATGATGAGGAGGTGGATCAATAATGCATTGGCAAGTTATTTTTCCACTGCTATTATTTCTAGTCATCATCTTTGGTATTGGGATCTGGTCAAATAAGTATGTACGCTCTTCCAATTCATTTTTACAGGAATACTTCCTCGGTGGTCGTGAAATGGGGGGCTTTATCCTTGCTATGACAATGATTGCTACGTACGGTAGTGCAAGTAGCTTTATTGGTGGTCCAGGCGTTGCATACACGAAAGGGCTTGGCTGGGTATTGCTGGCGATGGCGCAGCTTCCTGCAGGTTATTTCGTCTTAATGATTTTAGGGAAGAAATTTGCTATTATCGCAAGACGTTATCAAGCCATCACGTTAATAGATTTTTTACGAGAACGCTATAAGAGTCATGCTATTGTTATCCTATCTGCCATTAGTATTATCATCTTTTTATTTTCTGCAATGATGGCCCAATGGGTAGGTGGTGCTCGATTAATAGAATCATTAACTGGCTTAAATTATACAACTGCACTCTTTATATTTGCGATTTCGGTATTAGTGTATGTGATTATTGGGGGCTTCCGTGCCGTTGCACTAACGGATACGGTGCAAGGCTCTATTATGGTTATCGGAACCATTATTTTATTAATTGGGACAATCATCGCTGGTGGAGGAATCGATAATATTATGGCCTCACTTGTCGCTGAGAATCCGAATTTTGTGTCTCCATTTGGAGCAGAAGGTGAGTTAACGCCATTATACGTATCTACATTTTGGATTTTGATTGGTGTTGGAGTTGTGGGACTTCCACAAATCGCAGTTCGTGCTATGAGCTATAAAGATTCTAAAAGTATGCATTTAGCTATTATCATTGGCACTATTGCCATTGGGACAATTATGTTTGGAATGCATCTAATCGGTGTTTTAGCACGACCAGTGATACCTGGTATTGAAATTGGTGATAAAGTTATGCCGATGCTAACATTAAAGGTTTTACCACCATTTTTAGCTGGCATTGTTTTAGCTGCACCGATGGCAGCAACGATGTCAACAGTCAACGCATTACTGATGCTTGTAAGCTCCACAGTAGTGAAAGATATTTACTTAAATTATATAAAACCAACAGCGAATGATACGGAAATTAAGCGTGCAAGTTTTATTGTTACGACAGTGATCGGTTTAGCCGTTGTTATTTTTGCACTAAATCCACCAGATTTATTAGTATGGCTAAATTTATTCGCTTTTGGCGGACTTGAGGCAGTCTTTATTTGGACCGTCGTATTAGGACTATATTGGAAAAAAGCCAATAAGTATGGTGCTATTGCGTCAATGATTTCGGGTATGATCCTTTATATAATCATTGATCGTTTTTATCCTTCTGTCTTTGGTATGCACACCGTGACAATTCCAATCGTCGCTTCCTTAGTCATATTTGTTATTGTTAGCTTATTAACAAGTCATAAATTTAAAAATGAAAAGTTGTTTATTTAAATTAGAACACGCCGTAGTGATAGAATATCTACGGCGTTTTACATTGCAGATAATAAATGATGGATAGAATGTCCAAAATCGTGGATAGAATCTCTGGATTGATGGATGAAAGTTCGAAATGATGGTAAGAACCTCTGGAGCGAAGGAAAGAATCAGTGAAGCGACGGATAGACCTCCGAAGAGACGGAAAGAACCACTGGAGTGACGGAAAGAACTACTGAAGAGACGGAAAGAACCTCCGGAGCGAAGGAAAGAATCAGTGAAGCGACGGATAGACCCTCCAAATGATGGATAGAATCACCCAAAACGTGGATAGAACATTCGAAATCGTGGATAGAATCTCTGGATTGATGGATGAAAGTTCGAAATGATGGTAAGAACCTTTGGAGCAAAGGAAAGAATTACTGAAGAGACGGAAAGAACCCCTAGAGTGACGGAAAGAACCTCCGGAGCGAAGGAAAGAACCCCTGGAGTGACGGATAGACCCTCCAAATGATGGATAAAATCACCCAAAACGTGGATAGAACATTCGAAATCGTGGATAGAATCTCTGGATTGATGGATGAAAGTTCGAAATGATGGTAAGAACCTCTGGAGCAAAGGAAAGAATTACTGAAGAGACGGAAAGAACCTCCGGAGCGAAGGAAAGAATCAGTGAAGCGACGGATAGACCTCCGAAGAGACGGAAAGAACCACTGAAGCAACGGATAGACCCTCCAAATGATGGATAGAATCACCCAAAACGTGGATAGAACATTCGAAATCGTGGATAGAATCTCTGGATTGATGGATAGAAAGTTCAAAGTGACGGAAAGTCCCTCTGAAGCGACGGAAAGCCTCTCCTGAGCAACGGATAAGACCCTCCCAAGTGACGAATAGCCTCTATTGAGCGAAGGATAGGACCCAAAGAATCCCTCCGAAATGACAAAAGCCTCTCCAAATTAAAGAAACAGAACGCCAAAGATTGTCGACAAGCTAAGACACCGTAGAGCTAGATATCTACGGCGTTTTTTATGTAATCATAAGCATTTTTAGTTAACAACGTAATCGTTACGATAATAAATAATACGCGGACGAAGCCGCTACCTTTTTTAATCGCCATACGTGAGCCTACAAATGCACCGGCAATTTGAGCGATGCCCATTAGTAAACCATAGGCATAATGAATCTGACCTAAGTAGGCGAACATTAAAAGGCCGGCAAAATTACTGGCTAAGTTTAAAAATTTCGCGTTTCCAGCTGCCTTTAAGAAATCGAAGCCGACTAATAAAAAGCTAAAGATTAAAAATGAGCCAGTTCCTGGACCAAGAAACCCATCATAAAACCCAATTGTAAATAACAACAGCATGAATAGGACTAAGTGCGGAAACTTTAAATTTTTGACTGCAGCTACAGAACCCCAATCTTTTTTAAAGATTGTATAGACGGCAACAGCAGCAAGCATTATGAGCATAAGTGGTTTTAGTAATTCAGGATTAATCAAATGAACGGTCCATGCCCCAAAAAGTGATCCCACAAAGGCTAGGGGAAAGTATTTAATAACCGAACGAATTTCTAGCTGACCAGATCGATAAAAAGAGATGGTTGATGTTAAAGAACCCATGGTGCCGGCAAGTTTATTAGTGGCTACTGCCGCTGCTGGATTTAAACCAGCAAACATAAGAGCAGGTAACGCAATTAAGCCTCCACCTCCAACGACTGCATCCACAAAGGCGGCTAAAAATCCAAAAGATATTAATAATATAACTACATTTACATCTACTTCAAATAGCATGTTTACACCTCTCTCATTAGTTACTACTGAAATAGTAACTAAATTTCACTTTGCTGTAAAGAACTAATTTTTTTGTTGGCTTATCTTCATAGCCTTAACTTATAATAAAGGAAATGGAGGGATCGAATGGTTGAATTAATCGCGCAATTAAAAGAACTAGGATTCACAGAATATGAAGCGAAGGCCTATATTGCACTCGTACAAAATAGTCATGTTAGTGCCTATCAAGTAAGTAAAAACTCCGGTATCCCTCGTGCAAGAATATACGACATACTTGATGTACTTGTTGAAAAAGGGTTAGTACTAAAAGAAGAAACGGCAGATCAAACGATATACTCTTCCATTCCTGTCGCTGTGTTTTTACAGCAAATTCAGCAACGTTGGCAATCGAATTTCACATCGATTAGTGATCAATTAGAAAAATTAGAAGTAAAAGAGCAGGAAGCGGAGCATAAAGTTGTCACGATAAAAGGAAAAGAGGCAATCGTTAATTATTGTCAGTCATTATTAAAAAAAGCGGAGAAAAAAGTCATATTATCGATGTGGGAAGATATGTATGGGGAATTACGAGAAGCTATACAAGAGGTCGCACAGCATATTCCGATTCATGGTATTACATTGAATGTGGATGAAAATGTTTCACCCTTAGACCAGCATCGAACTACACAATATACGAGAAAAACTTCTACACCACATTGGTTTATTTTGTCTGTAGATGGTCAAGAGATGATTTATGGTCACTCTCCAGCACATCATGAAACCGCTTTTATTACCAATGATCCTGTTCATATTTATTTATTAGAGGATTATATCTGGCATGACGTGCTTATTAATCGCCTTTTAAAGCGCGATGATACGGAGCTTGAGGAATGGATTACGAAAGAACGTAAAGCATTTTTTTTAGAATGAAAATATTGAAAAAGAATCTGCAAGCCTTCATGTATATTTCATAAGGCGAGCAGATTCTTTTTTTCGTTAATTATTAATAAAATACTTTATCAACATTGTATTTAGCGCGGAATGAATTGATCGCGTACGTTTCATAAATTTCACGTTCCATTGGATCTTCCACTTCATACACTTCAATTTTGAAAACTTCATCACGATGATTTTTCATCGGTGACACATTGTCCTCAAAATGCTTTTTAATACGTTGACGAATTTTACGTGCTTTACCTACAAATAAAAGTTCGTTCTCTTCATTGTAGAATAAGAAAATACCACCCTTTTCACGAGTGATTTTATGGAAGTCGATAAAACCATGGTATGGTGTGATTGGGACATCTCCTGGCTTTAAATCTTGTTCGCGTTGGCGAATTACTACATCTGGTTTTGGAAAATCAATTTTAATCAAACTATTCACGTTCCTCTCTGTTACTAAAGGTATATGTTAACATAAGTACAACATGTTTACCATCAAATAATGAATGTAAACATTCAAGTTTAGTGTTAAACAAATGACATCATGACATGCATCATTAATAACAAAATATTCTATGTATTATTGATATTCTTAATTGTTCATGTTACAATTCTTTTTAATTAAATAATCTTATCATGAGAAGTTGAGGGATTTGGCCCGATGACGCTTCAGCAACCTCTAACGAATGTTAGAAAGGTGCTAATTCCAGCAAAGGATTTATCCTTTGAGAGATAAGAGTGAACGTGGAAAAATCCTTCTCATTCTATCTCATATGGAATGAGGGGGATTTTTTAATTTCATCGTTTGATATTTGACTTTGCGCAGGGCCCGTGCATTGAATGTAACAAAAGAAATAAAAGAGAGGGGAATGCAAGATGCCAATTAATATTCCGAAAAACTTACCAGCTGGAGAACATTTACGTGAGGAAAAAATCTTCGTAATGGAAGAGGACAGAGCGAAGACGCAACAAATTCGTCCGTTAAATATATTAATTTTGAACTTAATGCCAGAAAAGGAAAAAACAGAGCTTCAATTACTTCGATTATTGGGGAATACACCGTTACAAGTAAATATTACATTTTTAAATACAGCTACGCATGAATCGAAAAATGTCAGTAAATCACATTTACAGTTATTTTACACGACCTTCAATCAAATCCGTCATCGCCGTTATGATGGTATGATCATTACAGGTGCACCAGTAGAAAAAATGGAATTTGAAGAAGTAAACTACTGGCAGGAAATTTCAGAAATTATGGATTGGTCTAAGACAAACGTAACATCGATTTTACATATATGTTGGGGTGCACAGGCGGCGTTATACCATCATTACGGTATCGGTAAAATTGGACTTCCTGCTAAATGCTCAGGTGTATATTCTCATGTCATTACGGATTTAACAGTGGATTTAGTACGTGGCTTTAGTGATTCATTTACGGCACCACATTCACGATATACATCCGTATCAATTGATGAAGTACTTAGCCATCCTGATTTACGATTACTCTCTTATTCTGAAGATGCTGGTGTTTTTATTGTGCAATCTAAGGATAATAAAAACATTATGATTACGGGCCATCTTGAATATGATGCAACGACTTTAGCTGATGAGTATAGTCGAGATGTTGCGAAAGGATTAGATATTGAGGTACCAGTGAATTACTTCCCACATGATAATCCTGCAAATGAACCGATTAATACGTGGCGTGCCCACACACATTTATTATTCTCAAATTGGTTGAACTACTACGTTTACCAAGAAACACCATATGAATGGGATTTCGTCGATCAAATTGAATATCATATTTAATGCCATTTAATAGCAATAAAAAATGATGACCTTGATAGGAGAAGGTCATCATTTTTTATGCCTTAATCCTGTTAATTTTTATCACTGTTTGGCGTATTGCCGGTATCGCTATCATACTGTGTAGTATTGCTTGAAGCGTTACCACTTTTGCTCGGTGAAGGATTTTCACTATATCTACTACTATCACTTTGAGTAGAGTTATTACTATTACTTTCACCGTGTGAAGTATTTCCTCCATTGTTGCTACTATCACTTTGAGAAGCATTACCGCCATTACTACTACTATCACTCTGAGTAGAATTATCGTTATTACTATTACTTTCATTTTGTGTAGCATTACCGGCATTGTTACTACTTTGAGTAGAAATATCATTATTATTGCTACCTGCACCTTGTGAAGCATTACCGTTATTACTACCGCTTTCATTCTGTGTACTACAATTACTTTTTGTATTATTTCCTTGATTACCGTTAATTTTGCGGATTTTCGCGACAAGTAATAAAACTAATGGTAAGAAGATTGCGAAAATAGAAGAAAAAATAGGCCAGGTTTCTCTATTGTAAATTTCTGAATGAATGATACTAGGATGAATAATTTGTGAAAGTCCAAGGATAATCATTCCGAATGGAAAAATGAGCGGTCGATGATTTTTAATTTTACATATTTGTGCGATGCCGATGACCCCAGCGTAAAAAAACATAAAAGTTTTAATATAAATGGATATTAACCACATGGCTGCCATAATCACTTCAATACGTTGTAAAAAATTCCCGATTGAAATTCTTTGGGCTAATGAATAGCTAGGAAATGTCCTAGAAGCAGTATTTGCCGGACCTAGGACAAGGATAGCTAATGTGATGATAGCAATTAAGACAATCCCTCCAAGAATTGTACCAATGTAAAAACCTTTTTGTGCTGATTTATGGACGTTAATAGTAGAAGGAAAAATCATTAATAATATGACAAGTGGGAATGAAAAAATACTCATTAATCGAATTATACTAATAAATAATGATTTTGCTGGTGCCTCCATTATTGGCTGTAGATTTTCCATATGGACGGATGGTGAAATACAAACTACGAATAAAATAAAAATTAAAATAAAAAATGGGAATAGTATTTCTGCAGAACGGGCAAAAACTTCAATCCCTAGAAATGCAGCATAAATAATGATAATACTGAACAGAAACGCAAAGGCCATTGTAGGTGTTTCTGGTAAAACTTCTGTTTTCATGAAAATGCCAATGAAATATAGTAATTCACCGGCAGAAAGTAAGGATAGAAAAATAAAACCAATCGAAGTAATTTTTCCGAAAAAGCGACCTAATATCTTTTCATTAGCTTCTACAAATGTAAGGGTAGGTGTCCGTTTTCCTACAGTAATGAAAAGCTTTATTAAAAGTAAACTTAAAACGACACTTATAATCGCGGCAATCCAGGCATCTTGTTTTGCTTCACTTGTTACACTAGCAGGGCTAATTAAAATGGCTGTTCCAATTGAAGCGAGAAGGGTAATGATCATAAATTGTCTTGAGCTAATTATTTCTTTTTCCATTTGAACGCTACCCCTTTTCTCTTTACATAAAGATCCTTATTGTTTTGTCAGGGAGACAATTAAATCTTTAATTGGTGAAAAAATAAAGGTAAGCAAGTCTAATGGGCTTGGAATTTTGATCCTTTATAAGACCCCAATATTAATGCAGCACCGATTAATAATAAATCGAAAAAATAACGATCGTTTTCGTTCCTCTATTATTTAAAATTTGGAATCATTCGTTTGATTCCTTTATTGACCCCTGCTGTTTTTGACAAGCCATTTATATAGATGATCGCTAACGCATACTTGTTATTCCAGTGTGCTTTTCAAATTTTGAGAAAGAGGAACTATGGTATCCGCAATTATAAATAGAGATTTACATAACTATATAATGTACAACTTTGAGAGAAGATAAACCAAGGTTGGAATTGAATTCATATAACTTCTTTCAGCGGATGTCCAAACACTTGTAATGTCGCAACGCTTTCGGTACAAAAAATGTAAAGAAAAAATGATGACCTTGATACGATAGGTTCATCATTTTTTTTATGCCACTATGTTGTTAATTTTCTGGAGAATCTTTATTTTTATCATTATTTGGCGTATTGCCGGTATCGCTATTATTCTGTGTAGTATTGCTTGAAGCGTGCTCACTTTTGCTCGGTGAGGGATCTTCGCTATTGCTACTACTATCACTTTGAGTGGAATTACCGCTATTACTGCTACCATCACTCTGAGTAGAGTTATCGTTATTCCTATTACTTACATTTTGTGTAGTATTACCGCCATTGTTACTATTATCGCTTTGAGTAGAATTATTGTTATTACTACTACTTTCATTTAAAGAAGCGTTACCGCCATTATTGCTACCATCACTCTGAGTAGAGTTATCGTTATTCCTATTACTTACATTTTGTGTAGTATTACCGCCATTGTTACTATTATCGCTTTGAGTAGAATTATTGTTATTACTACTACTTTCATTTAGAGAAGCGTTACCGCCATTATTGCTACCATCACTCTGAGTAGAGTTATCGTTATTATTATTACTTACATTTTGTGTAGTATTACTGCCATTGTTACTATTACCACTTTGAGTAGAATTATTGTTATTACTACTACTTTCATTTAGAGAAGCATTGCCGTCATTATTGCTACTTTCACCTTGTGTCGCATTACCGTTTTTACTATCATTTTCATTTCCATTAATTTTGCGAATTATTGTGACTAGTAATAAAACCAATGGTAATAAAATCATTAAAACAAAGGAGAATATAGGCCAGATATCTCTATTGTAGATATCTGAATGAATAATATTAGGATGAACAATTTGTGACAGTCCAAGGATAATCATGCCGAGTGGAAAAATGAGCGGTCGATGATTTTTAATGTTACATATTTGTGCGATACCGATCACCGAAGCATAAAAATACATAAAAGTTCTAATATAAATAGATATTACCCACATGGTCGCCATAATCACTTCAATACGCTGCAGAAAATTCCCAATCGAAATTCTTTGAGCTAAAGAATAACTAGGAAATGTCCTAGAAGCAGTATTTGCCGGACCTAGGACAAGGATAGATAGTGTGATGATCGTAATTAAGACAATCCCTCCCAAAATTGCGCCAATGTAAAATCCTTTTTGTGCAGATTTTTGGACATTTACTGTGGAAGGGAAAATCATTAATAATACAACAAGCGGGAATGAAAAAAGACTTATAAATCGAATCATACTAAAGAATAATGATCTTTTTGGTGTTTCCATTATTGGCTGTATATTTTCTATCTGGATGGATGGTGAAATACAAATTACAAAGAAAATAAAAATTAAAATAAAAATGGGACATAGTATTTCTGCAGAACGAGCAAATACCTCAATACCTAAAAATGCAGCATATATAATGATAATACTGAACATAAATGCAAACGCCATCGTAGGTGTTTCTGGCATAATTTCCGTTTTCATAAAAATTCCAATGAAATATAATAATTCACCGGCAGAAAGTAAACATATAATAATAAAGCCAATTGCAGTGAATTTTCCGAAAAAACGACCTAATATCTTTTCATTAGCCTCTACAAATGTAAGGGTAGGTGTTCTATTTCCTAAAGCAACGAAAAGTTTTACTAAGGGCAAACTTAAAACGACACCAATGATTGCTGCAATCCATGCATCTTGCTTTGCTTCGCTTGTTACACTTGCAGGGATAATTAAAATGGCTGTGCCAATTGAAAAGAGAAGGGTAATGATCATAAATTGTCTTGAACTAATTATTTCTTTTTCCATCATGAACGATACCCCTTTCTTTAACATAAAGTTGCCTTATTACTTTGTCAGGGAAATGAATAAATCCTTTATTGGTGAAAAAATAAAGGTAATTAAATCTATTGGGCTCGGTATTTTGAACCTTAATAAGACCGCAACATTTAATGCAGCACCTAGCATTAAAAAAATCGAAAAAATAACGATTGTTTTCGTTTCTTTATTTTTGTTTAATTTTGGAATGAAGACAAAGGCTATAACAGCTGTAATTAATAGTATAAAAATCGTCATAATCATAGATTATTCTCCCTTCGGCTTCTTCACTAATGAGTTTTCCATCGTCCCTAATCCTTGTGTGTTCACATGTACTTCAACTTTAACTGGTACCTCTTGAAATATAGTGAGCCAGTCTTTTTTTATTTTTTTCCACTCTTTCGGATTTGTACGATGAAGTTCTGAACCAAATCCAAAAATATCGACCCGATAATTTTGCTGAACTGTTTTAATTGTTTCTTCGATTCGTTTTTTAATAAGTTCTTCTGTTTTTTTATTGATGTAGTGAATCGATTTTTCTTTAGTAAGGTCTATAGTACATTCAACTTCTCCGACATTTTGGCTAACATCTATAAAAACATTGATTTTTGGTGCTCCATTTTCAAATTTACCTTTTATTTTCGTCTTTGAGTGCGTAATCTCTGTTGATACAGTACCTTCCTTAGGGCAAGCAAGAATTTCAATTGTACTGTCTATTTTGTCCTTTAAAAAACCTAGACTTCTACTATCTTCTTCTGATAAAAGCCCAATGAATTTATCTTCTTTAAAAACCCCTAAGCCAGCATACTTCAATACTACAGAAGACTTCGATTTTCTAACATTCGATGGATCCTTTCCCGCACTTTTATCTCCATGTATTTCAATGGCAGACATGACTACACTTGTTTCTTTGTTATTTAAAGTATTGATTAATTCATCAATTTTAATGGATTGTGTTGTACCCCAAGTTTTCTCTGACGTTTTAAGAGAATTTAGTAATTTGTTAGCTGGAACTTTTTCGATAGGTGTTAAAACGTTTAAAACTTCGTCGGCAGTCGCGTCATAAGCAACGATGACATCGAAGTCATTTCTGAATTCATGATCCCTTGACACTAAATCTAACGGCTCGGCCATACCTTCTTTCGCCAATTCATCACCGAGTACAATGATTTGAAGGTGAGAGAAATAAAGTTTTCTAGCTGTTACTGTTGTCATTTTTCTAATGGCCTCAAAGACCGTTTTACCTTTTGAATGATAGGTAATAACGGGTGATCGTCCTGAAGTAGGCTGTTTGGAGGAGATTTCACCAGGATCTACAACTTGAACAGTTATTTCGAACTCGTTATCTACCTTATCTATTCCTAATGCTGCGACAATTGCTAATTCATTGAGTTCACGCTTACTCCAGCAACCACTTAAAAGCAAAGTAAGAATCATTAGTAAACATATTGCCTTATATTTTGACATGGTTTATTCCTCGTTTACACATTCTTTTGATTCCTTTTTTTCGTATTAAAATATTTATGACCTCTGACAGTATTTTTTTGACTAATTAAGCGTGGTCGAGTCAATAATGCTCTTCGTGGGAACAACACAAGGGCATCTTTTTGATCGTCTACAATTAATGGCCCAAATGGACTTAAATATGGAACACCGAAAGTTCGTAAACTGCATAAGTGTAGGAGAATGATCATCAGGCCAAACATCACACCATACAATCCAACAATTGCTGCTAAAATCATTAATGGGAAACGAAGAGCACGAACTGTATTAGATAAGCCATAAGCAGGGAATAAAAAGCTACAAATGGCTGTAAGTGCCACAATAATGACCATTACAGCTGATACAACTCCTGCTTCTACAGCCGCTTGACCGATCACCAATGTTCCAACAATGGATACGGCTGGTCCAATCGTTCTTGGCATTCGAAGACCTGCTTCTCTTAACACTTCAAATGCAACCTCCATGATGAGTGCCTCTACAACGGCAGGGAAGGGGACGCCTTCTCGTTGAGATGCAATACTTATTAGCATAGGAGTTGGTAGCATTTCTTGATGGAAGGTGGTGATCGCTACGTACAGCGATGGCGCTACCAAGGCTAGGCCAATTCCAAAAAATCTCAATAAACGTACAAGAGAACTAATCATCCAATGCTGATAATAATCTTCAGCAGATTGTAAAAAGGATGTAAATAGAGCCGGGACAACTAGGACAAACGGTGAACCGTCCACTAAAATTGCAATTTTTCCGTCCAATATTTCACCAGCAATAACATCAGGTCGTTCAGAATTATAAACTGTAGGGAATATGGTCGTTTTAGAATCTTGAATGAAATCTTCAATGTAGCCGCTTTCTAAAATACCATCTATATTAATACGATCTAATCGGGAAAGAACCTCCGCTACTATTTTGTCATTCGCAATGTCATTTAAATACATAACAGCAACATCCGTTTTTGTTACTTCACCGACAATACGGGACTTGATCCAGAGATTCGGACTTTTAATTTTCCGACGGATCAGAGCCGTATTCGTACGCAATGTTTCCGTAAAGGCTTCCCTTGGACCTCTAATGACCGACTCTGTTGAAGGCTCCATAACAGCCCTATCTTTTGCACCTTTTGTACTTGTTACAATTCCAGTTGAAGATTCATCTAATAAAATGACCGTATCACCATTCAATATCGAATTGTACAGTGTTGAAAAATTGAAAATATCATTAACATCGCCGACTGTTAAACAAGAATCTCTTAAATAGCGAATAATCTTGTCTATTTCTGTCTCATCACTTGCCTCAATATCAAGCTTTAGTTTATCAATTACAGCATTAGAAATGGTTACTTTATCGGATAAGCCATCTACATAAATGATCGCTAACGTAAATTGTTCAGCTTTTCCAATGGTAACTTCTCGTATGACAAGGTCATTACTATTTCCAAGTGTATTTTTAATTATTTTCAAATTTTGTGAAAGAGAACTATACAATTGGTCATTGTTTTGGGAGGTATCCGTAATTTTAGAAATAGACATTTTCATTTCCCCCTCAAGAATTTACATAACTATAGAATGTACAACTTTGAAAGAAGATAAACTAAGGTTGGAATAGATTCAAAAAAAAACAGTGTTCCCTTCGTTTTCAAACGAGAGGGAACACTGCTTTATTTTTTATACTCATATTTTAATTCGTCATTTGTAATATCCACATCTACATATAAACTATGATTATTGAAAAACCATAAATCTTTTTCATCTATATAGTAAGTAACATCGTCAATAACTTTCTTAACACCAATGTTGAATGGTTCTTCGCGTGTCATACCTAGGGAAAAGCCTTCGTGAAAAGGACTGGAACCACCATATCTAGCATAAAAACGAATCGTATCTCCGGAATCTACTTCCATCTCTTGTTTGAACCATTGTAGGGCCTCATCTGTTAGTACAATATTCATTAGAATGCTCCTCTCTATGTTACAACCATTTCACCTTTGGTTCAGTACCATTTTTAATGCGTGCAATATTTGCTCGGTGACGGTAAATGATAAAGGTAAATAAACAAGCTATTAAAATACCTAACGCAAAGTCGCCTGTAACAAAATAATAACCGATTGAATAAATAAGTGCTACTAAAGCGGCAATCATGGAAGTTAAACTTACAATCTTTGTAATTTTTAATGTTACAATAAAAACAATAAATAATAAGACAAAAAGAGGCCATGAATATCCTAAGAGAACGCCAGCTGATGTTGCTACCGCTTTCCCTCCGCGGAAACCTGCAAAGATTGGGAACATATGACCAATAACGGCTACTAGTCCAAGTATTAGCGAATGGATAGTGACATCAGAGAATAGCGGAAGAGCTACAAGTAATACGGCTGTTGTACCTTTTAAGACATCCATAATCGTTACGATGATTCCTGCTTTTTTTCCTAAAATACGAAAAGTATTTGTCGCACCTAAATTACCACTTCCATGTTGACGAATATCAGTTTTATAAAAAATTTTGCCTATCCATAACCCAGAGGGGATCGAGCCGATTAAATAAGCACATAAAATAATAAGTCCATTTAGCATATTTGGACTCCTTTCATTCATTGATTAACACTTGGTACTAATAATATGTAATAAATATTCTACACTTTTTCTCTATAATCTACAATGACATGAAGGAGATTTCTTCGTGTATCTTGAATTCATTACAAAAGATAACTATTTTACAAGGATTTTTATATGTATATGACTTTAGGTTAGTCTTTTAGACATGATTCATATAGGCAGCATGAAAGCCCTTTCTAAAAATATAGGTAAAAAGGCAATTTTGTCAATCACCCATTCCTTTGGTAGAATAGAAGTCTATCTTTAATTTCTAGAGTAAACTAGTACGAATTTCTTTAGACAGAAGAAACCCATTTATTACTGTACCTGTATATTTTTCAGAGAATAGTCAAATGCTTTTGAATGAAAGTTCAAAGACCTCAGCGATTCGTAGCGTTTTGAAAAAAAGTAATGATCAGTGCAACTAAAACTTACTGCCCTGCGTCAAAGGAAGAGAAGAGTTCTTAATACATATTGGAGCAATTATTGCAAATTTTTCTTCCGGTAAAACAGATCAAAACGATGAAGCTGTGAGGAATTTTAAAAATTTTTTGGGCCTGTCACTAGATATTGTTAGGAAATGCTATTATTATTAGGAAGAGAATATAAATAGAACATGCGTTTGTTTTTTGGAGGGGAAATTTTTTGGCGAATAAACAGTCACCAAGCGTCTATAATGATGACGCCATTCAAGTATTAGAAGGATTAGAAGCGGTACGAAAACGACCCGGCATGTATATCGGTTCTACGGATGGCCGTGGACTTCATCACCTAGTATATGAAATCGTTGATAATGCGGTGGATGAAGCTTTGGCTGGCTTTGGTTCTCATATCATTGTCACTATTCATAAAGATCAAAGTATCAGCGTTCGAGACTTCGGCCGGGGAATGCCAACAGGTATGCATAAGATGGGGAAACCGACTCCTGAGATTATCTTCACTGTCTTACATGCCGGTGGTAAATTCGGTCAAGGCGGCTATAAAACAAGTGGTGGCTTACATGGCGTAGGTTCGTCTGTTGTTAATGCTTTATCCACTTTTTTAGAAGTTACGATACACCGCGATGGTAAAAAATATCGTCAACGTTTTGAAAACGGTGGCCATCCTGTGACGACATTAGAAGAAATTGGACAAACAAAGCAGACTGGAACGCTTGTTCATTTTTTACCAGATGACACGATTTTTTCTGTAACAAAATACAATTATGATACGCTTGCAGAACGTTTACGTGAGTCAGCGTTTTTATTAAAAGGCTTAAAAATTGAGTTAATCGATGAACGCGAGGAAGGCAAAGGTGATGTTTTCTTTTATGAGAACGGCATTGAAGCTTTCGTTGCGTATTTGAATGAGGAGAAAGACGTCCTTCATCCTGTTAAGTACGTGGAAGGGATCCAAGACGAAATTGAAGTTGAATTCGCCTTTCAATACAACGATGGATACTCCGAAACAATCCTTTCATTTGTTAACAATGTGCGTACACGAGATGGTGGTACACATGAAACAGGTGCCAAGGCAGCATTAACACGTGTTTTTAATGAATATGCACGAAAAATTGGCCTGTTAAAAGATAAAGATAAAAATCTTGAAGGGACAGACATCCGAGAAGGCTTAGCGGCGATTGTTTCTGTTCGTATACCAGAGCATTTACTACAATTTGAGGGTCAGACGAAGGGCAAGCTTGGTACGAGTGAGGCACGCTCGGCAGTAGATAGTGTTGTTTCGGAGCAAATTTTATATGTGCTTGAGGAAAACGCAGAATTGTCTGCATCTCTTGTTCGTAAAGCTATTCGTGCGCAGCAAGTACGTGAAGCGGCTCGTAAAGCACGTGAAGATGCACGAAACGGCAAGAAGAGCAAAAAAGCCAGTACTATTCTTTCTGGAAAATTAACGCCTGCACAATCTCGAAACGCAGCGAAAAACGAGCTGTATTTAGTCGAAGGTGACTCTGCAGGTGGCTCTGCAAAACAAGGGCGAGATCGTACGTTCCAAGCGATTTTACCTTTGCGTGGTAAAGTTATTAATACAGAAAAAGCCAAGCTGCAGGATATTATGAAAAATGAAGAGATTTCAACGATTATCCATGCAATAGGTGCTGGTGTTGGAACAGATTTCTCTGTCGAGGATTCAGCGTATGACAAAGTCGTTATTATGACCGATGCTGATACGGACGGAGCGCATATTCAAGTGCTGCTGTTAACGTTCTTCTATCGTTATATGCGACCATTGATTGAAGCTGGAAAGGTATTTATCGCATTACCACCGCTTTATAAAATATCAAGAGGCACTGGTAAAAAAGAAGTGATTGAATATGCTTGGACTGAAAATGACTTACAAGCGGCCATTAAAAAAGTTGGAAAGGGTTACATATTACAACGTTATAAAGGGCTTGGTGAGATGAATGCTGACCAGCTGTGGGATACGACAATGAACCCTGAAACACGTACATTAATACGTGTGACAATTGAGGATGGTGCACGTGCTGAAAGACGTGTGACCACTTTAATGGGCGATAAAGTAGAGCCGCGCCGTAAATGGATCGAAGCTAATGTAGACTTCGGTATGGAGGATGATTCAAATATTTTAGACAATGAATTCATCCAACAAGAGGAGGACCAAGCATGAGTAGTACGGAAAAATTTCAAGATTTACCTTTAGAAGAAGTTATGGGTGACCGTTTTGGTCGCTATAGTAAATATATCATTCAAGACCGCGCGTTGCCTGATGCACGTGACGGTCTTAAGCCTGTACAGCGACGTATTTTATATGCGATGTTTACAGAGGGCAATACGAACGATAAACCATTCCGTAAATCAGCAAAAACTGTCGGTAATGTTATCGGTAACTATCATCCACATGGTGATAGTTCAGTATATGAAGCAATGGTGCGTATGAGTCAGGATTGGAAAGCGCGTCATATGCTCATTGAAATGCATGGGAATAACGGTTCTGTTGATGGTGACCCACCGGCAGCGATGCGTTATACCGAGGCAAGACTTTCTGCTATTGCAGCGGAGATGCTACGCGATATAGGTAAGAAAACAGTTGAATTTGTACCGAACTTCGATGATCAGGATATGGAGCCAACTGTTTTACCAGCTCGTTTCCCGAACTTACTAGTCAACGGCTCAACTGGTATTTCGGCTGGTTATGCCACAGATATTCCTCCTCACGCACTTGATGAGGTGCTAGACGGTGTTCTTATGCGTTTAGATAACCCACATACGACTGTCGATGATTTAATGACCGTTATTAAAGGGCCTGATTTCCCAACAGGTGGGATCATTCAAGGTGTCGATGGCATTAAAAAAGCATACGAAACAGGACGCGGTAAAATCATTGTACGTGCGCAAGCAGTCGTTGAGCCAATTAAAGGCGGCAAAGAGCAAATTGTTATTACGGAATTACCGTACGATGTAAATAAAGCAAATCTTGTGAAGAAAATCGATGAGCAACGTGTCGATAAACGACTTGAAGGAATTGCGGAAATTCGTGATGAATCGGATCGTACAGGCCTACGTGTTGTCATTGAACTGAAAAAAGATGTTCCTGGACAAGGAATTTTAAACTATTTGTTCAAAACAACCGATTTACAAGTAGCTTACAATTTTAATATGATTGCTATTCATAATCGTCGTCCGACAATGATGACATTGCCATTGTTACTGGATTCTTATATTGCCCATCAAAAGGAAGTTGTGACGAACCGCTCCATTTATGATTTGCAAAAGGCAAAAGATCGTTCGCATATTGTTGATGGCTTGATCAAGGCACTATCCATTTTAGATGAAGTCATTGCAACCATTCGTTCTTCTAATGATAAACGAGATGCGAAAACGAATTTACAGGAGAAGTTTGACTTTACCGAAGTGCAATCAGAGGCAATCGTTAGCCTGCAATTATACCGTTTAACAAATACAGATATTACCGAATTACGAGCTGAACAGGAAGAATTAAATAAATTGATTGCTAAGCTTGAAGGTATTCTTAATAGTGAAGCAAAGCTTGTACGTGTTATTAAACAGGAACTACTTGACATTAAAAAGCGCTTTGCAGAGCCTCGTCGTTCAAAAATCGAACAAGAAATTGAAGAAATCAAAATTACGTTAGATGTCCTTGTCCCAAGTGAAGAGGTTGTAGTGACGGTCACAAAGGATGGCTATATTAAGCGTACATCTACACGTTCACATGCAGCTTCGAATGGTCAGGATTTTGCGATGAAGGATTCCGATTATTTATTATATGAAGCAAATTTAAATACACAGCATCATCTACTGTTATTCACAAATCGAGGCAATTATATTTATCAGCCTGTCCATGAACTACCTGATATTCGCTGGAAGGATCTTGGTCAGCATATTTCAAGTATTGTACCGACAGGGGAAGATGAATCTATTATTGCTGTATACGGTTTTGAAACATTCGAACAAGCAAATACGTATATTTTAACAGCTACGAAAGATGGACAAATCAAACGCTCACCTTTAGCTGATTATGCTGTTACACGTTATTCAAAGCCGATCAAAACGATGAATGTTAAGTCAGGCGATGAAATGATTTTTGCAGACATCGTGACAGACGAAGCAGAATTAATGTTAACGACAGATACTGCCTATGCTATTCGTTTCCCAATAGAGGAATTGCCAGTAACGGGTGTTAAAACAGGCGGTGTGAAAGGGATTACGCTGAAAGACGGCGAAGCATTAGTTGGCATCAATGTTTTACCGCCAAATGCCACGGCATATGTTGCAATTGTGACACATCGCGGTGCGGTGAAAAAAATGAATGTTGCTGAGGTAGAGATGACGAGTCGTGCAAAACGCGGCTTAAAAGTGTTAACAGAATTAAAAGCGAACCCACATCGTATCGTGGCTGTAGTAAAGGTTACAGATGAGGAACAACTAACAATCGAGACGGAAAAGGGTGTGCAAGAGATTCTTGATGTACAAGCATTAACTCGAGCAGATCGCCACTCCAACGGTTCCTTTAAAGTAGACATTGCTACTGACGGTGCCATTTCACATGTCTTCACGATCAAAAAAGAAGAGAAATAAGATTAGTTTTCTAGCCCAGTTCCTTGTGAGAGCTGGGCTTTTTTTACCTAATTGAAACTATTGAGCTCGGATTGTATGATGCGCTTTATATAATAAGTCGGTTGAAATTAGGGTTGGTCGATGCTCAATTATTTGCGTCGTTTAGAATGCTAGATCTTTTTCTTTGCTATTTTTCATCATTTAGGTGATTTTTACAAAGAAAAGGACGGAATTGAAGGGATAGAGCTTTAAAATTATATGAGCAGTGCTTTTACGCAAATAGAGCCTTGTCATTTCCGGATAGATATGGGTATAATAATCACGAAAAGTTCATATGGAAAGAATGTAGGGGGGCTGGTGTTGCCAGCTGAGATTGTGTCCGATAGACACTGACCCTTTGAACCTGATTTGGCTCGTACCAGCGTAGGGAACATCTATTCAAAAAGAAAATTTTTGATATTGATAGTAAAACGTCTGGGAGGAATCCTAGGCGTTTTTTGTTTTCAGATTTTTGTTGTATACACAGACCGTGAACGCTTTCTTCTGGTAAAAACATTCATTCATGAACATTTCACACTACTTACTTGGAGGATTAAGCATGAAAAAATGGTTATTGGTCCTAATGGCTGCACTTTTCACATTAGTGGGCTGTAGCGAAAAAGAGGTTAAAAAGGATGCTAAAGGATTAACAAAAGTATCGGTTGTTCTAGATTGGACACCGAACACAAATCATACCGGTTTATATGTAGCGGAAAAACTTGGCTTCTTTAAGGAACAGGGTTTAGATGTAGATATAATATTACCCGGCGAAGCGGGAGCAGATCAGCTTGTGGCGTCTGGCAAGGCTCAGTTTGGCGTAAGTTATCAGGAAGGGATTACACAGGCACGTGTACAAGATGTACCTTTAGTATCGATCGCGGCGATTATTCAACATAATACTTCTGGCTTCGCATCCATTGCATCAAAAGGCATTACGTCACCAAAGGATTTTGAAGGTAAAACATACGGTGGCTGGGGGGCACCACTTGAAAAGGCTGTACTGCAATCACTAATGCAAACAAAAAATGCAGATATTAATAAATTAGATATTGTCAATGCAGGCGATATAGATTTCTTCACAATGATGAAAAAAGATATTGATTTTGCGTGGATTTATTATGCATGGACAGGTATTGAAGCAGAGCTGCGTGGCGAAAAACTAAACATGCTATATTTAACTGATTATAGTGATCAGTTAGATTACTACACACCTGTACTTGCTACAAATGAAAAAATGATTAAGGATGATCCTGAGACGGTAAAAGCATTTGTCGCTGCTGCAGCAAAAGGCTATGAATATGCAATCAATCATCCAAATGAAGCAGCTGATATTTTACTAGAAGCGGTACCTGATTTAGATAAAAACCTTGTGCATAAAAGTCAGGAATGGCTAGCAGATAAGTATCAAGAGGACGCAGCACAATGGGGCGAGCAAAAGCTAGCTGTCTGGGAAAATTACGCGAAATGGATGGCGGACAATAAAGTTTTAGAGGGCGAATTTAACGCAAAACAAGCATTTACAAACGACTTTTTACCGAAAAAGGAGACAAAGTAATATGGCAAACTCATTAATAAGTGTACAAATTATCCCGAAAACTGAAAAATATGAAGATGTGATCCCGTTTGTCGATGCAGCGATTGCAGTTATCGACGCATCAGGGGTGAAATATGAAGTTCATCCATTAGAAACGACCATGGAAGGTGAGCTAGCGACTTTACTACAAATTATTGAAAAAATGAATGACAAGATGATTGAGCTTGGCGCTATTAATGTCATTACGCAAGTGAAAATTTTATATCAGCCATCCGGTATTACAATGAATACACTAACGGAGAAATACAAGTAATGAGGCGGGCTTTCAAACAAGGAAGGACGATAATTTTTATCGCCTTCCTCTTATTCATATGGGAACTTATTGTCCGTTTTGCAGACGTACCACATTGGCTATTGCCTACACCAAGTGCCATTTTGAAAGAAGGCTTTCAATCGTATAAGACGTTTGTGCCACATGCTATAGCGACTGTTCAATTAGCACTACTAGGCCTTGCCATTGGAATAGTGTGTGGGCTAACGGTTGCTGTGCTATTACATCGTTTTACGTTTGTGCGGGAGCTATTTTATCCTATTCTTATTATGTCACAAAATGTCCCAGTGCTCGTTCTAGCACCGCTCTTAATCATTTGGTTTGGCTTTGGTTTATTGCCAAAGCTCATTATTATTTGTTTGGTGTGCTTTTTTCCGATTGTTATTTCCGCAATGGATGGCTTCCGTCAAACCTCACCTGAGCTGAAGCATTATTTTGAAATGATTGGGGCAACGAAATCACAAACCTTTTGGAAGCTTGAATGGCCATATGCGTACCCGTCGATTTTTTCAGGCATTAAGATTGCGGCGACGTATAGTGTTATGGGAGCTGTCATTGCAGAATGGCTAGGTGCGAAAATGGGGATTGGCGTTTATATGACATTGGCGCAATCTTCATTCCGAACGGATCGCGTGTTTGTGGCGATTTTTGCCATCATTTTATTAAGTTTACTATTATTTAGTGTGATTCGATTATTAGAAAAACTTGTTGTGAAGGGGAGAGGAATCCATGCTAAGCATTCAAAACATTGATAAATCCTTTAATGCTCTTCCTGTTATTCGCGATTTATCATTTGAGGTCAAGGACGGGGAATTTGTGGCGATTATCGGACCGTCAGGCAGTGGTAAAAGCACACTCTTTCAATTAATTGGTGGAGTCTCTTCTATTGATAAGGGAGCTATTTTATTAAACGGTACAGATATTCAACAAAAAAGAGGAACGATCGGCTATATGCCTCAGCAGCCATGCTTACTACCATGGCGTACGATAGTAGAAAACGTCACGATGGTCGAGGAGCTTCATGGAAAACCAAATATGAACGTAGCCAAGGAATGGTTAGACAAAGTAGGGCTTGCGGCGTTTGAAAATGCGTATCCTAATGAGCTGTCGGGTGGTATGCAACAGCGGGTATCTTTTATTCGCGCAATTGTCAGTAATAAGCCCATTTTATGCTTAGATGAGCCGTTTTCTGCACTTGATGAGTTTACAAGGCTTGAAATGCAGGCTTGGCTTTTATCGATTTGGGAGAAAGATCGAAAATCGATATTGTTCGTAACACACAGTATCGAGGAAGCTCTCTTTTTAGCGGATCGTATCATTGTGCTCACGAAACGGCCAGCGACGATTAAAAAGGAAATAATCGTACCTTTTGCAAGGCCACGCTTAGAAGAAATTCGCCATTCCGCTACATTTACGGCTTTGAAACAACAGCTATTCACGTATTTAAAAGAAGAAAAGGATGAGGCGAATGTTAATTGATGCACATATTCATTTAGATCAGTATAAGGAACACGACATTCCAACTTTGCTAGAAGAAGCTGAACATGTCATTGCCGTTAGCATGAATCTTTCATCGTGCGAGAAGACGAGGAAGCTGGCGAAAACCTATACAAAAGTAAAAGCAGCATTCGGTTTTCATCCGGAACAACCGTTACCAAGTGAAGCGGAGGAAGAGGCATTATTCGAGTGGATACGCCAACATGCTCATGAAATGGTCGCAATCGGCGAGGTAGGGTTGCCTTATTATTTGAGGCAGGACAAGGCGATAGATGAGCGTCCGTATGTGGCATTATTAGAACGGTTTATCGTATTGGCGAAGGAATTAAACAAACCGATTGTATTACATGCGGTTTACGAGGATGCGGCGATAGTTTGTGATTTATTAGAAAAACACCAAGTATCGAAAGCGCATTTTCATTGGTTTAAAGGCGATGAGGAAGTAATTGAACGAATGATTTTTAATGGATATTTCATTTCTGTCACGCCTGATTGTACGTATGAGGCTGAGATTCAACAGCTAATCAAAAAATACCCAATCGAGCTGATGATGGTAGAAACAGATGGACCATGGCCGTTCGAAGGTCAATTTGACAATAAACGAACATCGCCTTGGATGTTGGATCATTCCATCGAGGTTATCGCTGCGATAAAAGGTCTTACAACTGAGGAAGCGGCGCATATCATTACAAAAAATACGACAACATTTTATAATTTATAGCAAATAACGCAGCTGTTCTTCTAAAGAGCAGCTGTGTTTTTGTTAAAAGATCAGAATCGCTGATGGAGCCTCGAACAACGCTGATAAAATTTCAAGTTTTTAGCGGCGTTCCTTGCTTGGTTAGCGGCGGAATTTCGTGTTTTAGCGGCGTTCTTCTTTTGGTTAGCGGCGCAACTCACACTTTTAGCGGCGAATTCCAACATAAGCTCGACAATTTGACTAAACCATAGTCAGAGTTGAAGAATATTGTATAGAATTTTCCAATATTAAGGACTTGACTAAAAAGAGTTAGAATCGCTGATAAAGCCTCGAACATCGCTGATAAGAGAGCTAGAATCGCTGATAAAATTTCAAGTTTTAGCGGTGTTCCTTGCTTGGTTAGCGGCGGAATTTCGTGTTTTAGCGGCGGATTCCAACATAAGCTCAACAATTTGACTAAACCAAAGTCAGAGTTGAAGAATATTGTATAGAATTTTCCACAATATTAAGGACTTGACTATAAAAGAGTTAGAATCGCTGATAAAGCCTCGAACATCGCTGATAAGAGAGCTAGAATCGCTGATAAAACCTCGAACATCGCTGATAAAAGAACTAGAATCGCTGATAAAACCTCAAACATCGCTGATAAGAGAGCTAGAATCGCTGATAAAGTCTCGAACATCGCTGATAAAAAGTCGAACATAGCTGATAAAAATAACTGAATCACTAACTTTGGTTACGAAGGTGCTTTTAGGAACGGCCACTTTTAAGCCAAAACTTTAATAAGGGATCTATTTATTAACTTAACTTTTGCAGAGCAAAATAGGAATGCGGGCATGATCTAGCTTTGCAAACCTTTTATCCAAGCCCTTCGCATCACTTAGAAAGAGATTGTGCCACTGCAACAAACCTCTTTACCCCTTCTCGTAGTTGTTTTTCATTTACATAAGAATAGCTTAAACGTATCCAGGATGATAGTTGTTTTAATGGATCACAAACTTGACCTGGCACAAAGGATATAGATTGTTCGATACATTTGGTTAATAATACTTCAGTTGGAATATTATCTGGGAGTTGTACCCATACATTAAGACCGCCTTTTGGACTGATCCATTTCCAATCTGTTACTGCTAGCTCTTCCTCCATGATTTCCTTTCGAATCTGTAGGGCGATCCGGATTTTCTCCAAGTGCTGCTGCAATCTTAGGGAAGTAAAGTAATGGAGGAAAATTTTTTGATTGAGAAGTGGTGAGCCATTATCAGCTAACGATTTTACTGTTAGTAGTGAATTCATTAATGATGATTGACAAATAACAGCCCCAATTCTCAAACCAGGTGAGATATATTTGCAAAAGCTTCTGATATAAATGACTGTACCAGCAGTATCATATGTGTAAATTGGTGATGGCGGGGCATGATCAAAATATATGTCGTGATAGGCATCGTCCTCAATTAATAGACACCGATATTGTTCAGCTAATTCTACTATTTTTTTCCGCTGCTCAGCTGAAACAGTATAGCCAGTCGGGTTATGGAATGTTGGGTTAAGATAAAATAGGCGTGGTTTATATTGTTTCATATATAATTCTACCTGCTTTAAATCGTACCCGTCTGGATGGATATTAACCGTTACAATTTGAGCTCCTTGTGCTCTGAAAATATCTATCGCAGCACTATAGCTTGGACGTTCAAATAAAACGACGTCTCTTGGCTTAATGAAAGTTTGAGCGATTAAGTGAATCGCTTGTTGTGAGCCAGAAGTGATTAACAGATTATCTGCATCGAGATGAGTTTTATACTGATTAATAAAATATTGAGTGAGTGTTTCACGAAGCTCTAAATCACCTTGCACAGTTGAATAAGTTGCAAGTACTTTGGGATAAAGATCAAACACTTTCTTCACGTAATCTGAAAAATAATGATTAGGTAAAAGATTTGGATCAATTAACGCCTGAGAAAAATGATAGGAAACAGGTGTTTGATGGATTTCAGATAAATGATTTTTTTGCACGTATGCAGAAACAATTGGATTGTCCAGATCTAGGTTTTCAAGATTTTTTGTCACTTTTGATTGGACAAAATAGCCTGCTTTATCTTTTACATAAAGTTTGTCATGCTGTTTCAATAATTGATAAGCCTTTAATACAGTTAATCGATGAACATTCATTTCAGATGCTAACTGGCGGACGGAGGGAATCTTTTCATGTTCTTTCCATTCTTTACGTTCTATTCTGTGCAATACATAATCATATACTTTCTTAAAAAGATAGTCTCCATTTTGAATCGCTTTGCTCACATCGATTCCTCCTATTCAAGACGATTGTACCACGATCCAATTTAATCTGTTCTATCTTTTTCGATCTGTTCTATAGTCTTTCTTTTATGATTGAAAAAGAGGAGGAGTTTTAATGGTTATTATTAATTATTTCTTTATGTGTTTGATTTTTGGAACGACATTTTTAGCGATTAAAATTGGTGTTGATGCAGGATTGCCCCCATTTTTATCAGCTGGACTTCGTTTTTTCATTGCTGGTTTGCTGCTATTTAGTTTTATGATTTGGAGAGAAAAAACGACAATATGGTTATTATTTCGGAAAGAGATGTTTTTTATAGGAGTAGGTTTAACCTTTGGGACGTTCGCTGCTTTATACTGGGCGGAACAGTATGTTACATCTGGGATTGCAGCTGTCTTATCTGCTACAGGTCCAATGATAATCCTTGTTATTCAGACATTCATATTGAAACAAAAAGGGAATTGGAAACCATTTATTGGTTGTGTCGTCGGAGTCATTGGTGTCATGCTATTGATTTTACCTAGTTTTTCAATTGAGATTAGTCCTTACTGGATGGTTGGTTGTTTCGCCATTATATTGGGTGAAATTTTTTACGCATCTGGAACGATTTATTCGAAGCATGTCAGCCTAAAATTTGAAACGACATCACCTATCGCTTTAAATGCAGCACAAATGATGCATGGTGGGATTTTATTAATCATTTTGTCATTTTTTACAGAGAACATTCAGCTTGATTTTCTTTTAAGCCCAGCGTCAATTGGCTCTTTTCTTTATTTAACTATTTTTGGCTCAATGATTGGCCATAGTATTTATTATTGGCTTGTTTCACGGACAAATCCTGTTTTTCCTTCTACATGGCTGTATATCTCACCATTAATTGCCGTTATGCTAGGTGCTACCTTTTATCATGAATATATTTCTTGGATAACAGTTATAGGAACTTTGACGATTATTGTTGGAACGGTTTTAGTCAATTTCGAAACATTACGGAAGCTGCTTTGGGGGAAGAGGACTGTTCTTCAGGATGTTAAAAATTAACCTCTTTCCATGATTGGGCTTGATTGTTGAGCAAATATATGCCGAAATATAGCCAGAGTGTTGAAGAACACAAGGAGCTTTTTGAAGCAAATTGAAAATCATAAGTTTTGTGTTATTCAATTAAGTTAGTGAATAAGTAATGCTTCGTAATAGAGTATATTAAGTACAATTTAGCTTTATTATTTCGACGTTCTTATGTAACTAAACCCATTTATAAAATCTAAATTTATAAAGGAGCCTAAAATTATGGAATTTTTTAAGGGGGTAGAAATGCTCCAGCTTGAATTTCATGGAAATATAATTCATCCAACTCTTTTATGGGATCAAGAAATGGCTGTTTTAATTGACACTGGGTTCACCGGACAAATTGAAGATTTACAAGTGGCAATGAAAAAGGTAGGAGTGTCGTTCGACAAACTAAAAGTTATCATTTTAACGCATCAGGATATTGATCATATAGGTAGTCTTCCTGAGATATTACAGGAGTGTGGAAGTGATATTAAAGTTTATGCTCACGAACTAGATAAGCCTTATATCCAGGGAGATTTACCTCTTTTGAAAGGTGGGCAAATAGAGAATCCACCGAAGGGGAAAGTGAATGAAACCTTGATTGACAATCAAGAACTGTCATATTGTGGCGGGATTCGTGTAATTCATACTCCTGGGCATACTCCTGGTCATATCAGCCTATACTTGAAACAAAGTAAAACACTGATTGCCGGGGACTCGATGTACAGTGTAGACGGAGTAATTAGGGGAATTCATTTCCCAACCGTACTGGATTTAAAAGAGGCTCGACTTTCTTTGAAGAAATACCTAGACCTCGACATTGAAAATGTGGTTTGTTACCATGGGGGACTAACTACAGATAATATTAATAATCAGATACAAAAAGTAAGTTTATATTAAAATTTTTAGAACTGATTGTTGAATTATCATAATATTGACATTATCGAAAATAAGGAAAATAAAATAGTTTCTCCGATTTCCGTTAGGAAGGTGAATATCTTGAAGGCTCTCTCTGGCACTAACATTTTGCTCAGGATTACAGGCGATTGCTTTTTGGACAATAAAACTTTATTTTGATCCTATGTAGTGGATACCTAACCTTTTTCTTTTACTATATCCACTGTACTTTATTCCAAAGCTTATTACAGTTAAACATCGAGATGTCTCATTACAAGCAAAACACAACCACTAATCATCCTCAGTGTGGTTGTGTTTTCTATGTTTTGTAAAATTTTGTTCAAGGCTCTCTTTTTTAGTTTTCGTTACACGTTCATGTGTACTGAAAGGGGAGAACTGACGATTTTTCTCAACGTCTTTTCCTTCCGTGCGCTTAATATACAAGCGCTTCTTTTTTGCTTTTGATTGTGTCATTGTTATTCCTCCTTTTTATTCTAACTATACCATAAAATGGGGTTAATTTCGGTTCTAACTATGCGCTTTATTACTGAAGCTAAGCTATCGCACAGAAAACATTTGTTGCTGACGTTACGCTATCGCACAGAAAACATTTGTTGGCTAATGCTACGCTATCGCACAGAAGCCATTTGCTACTGACGTTACGCTATCGCAAAGAAAACGTTTGTTGCTGAAGCTACGCTATCGCAAAGAAAACGTTTGTTGCTGACGTTATGCTATAGCACAGAAAACATTTATTGCGTTTCTTTTTCGCGCAGTTCAAAGCTTCATAGAGACGTTAGATAGAGCTTGGGCAACTAGTTAAGAAAAAGAAAAACCTCGTAAGTATTATTAACTTACAAGGTCATTGTTATATTAGTGAGATACGTCCTGTACAGAAATACCTGTGTTAGCTTTAACATCCACTTCACGATATTTCTTAGCATCTGCTTCCTTAGAAAGTAATGTTCCGATGAAACCACCAAGGAAGCCAAGAGGTACAGAAATTATTGCAGGGTTCGTTAACGAAATTAATGGATTCCCAACGAAAATTGCTTTTCCTTCAACTGGATTCCAAAGGTTTGGTGAAACTGCAACAAGAATTAAAGCAGAGATTAAACCTGTTAACATTGCTGTAATAGCACCTGCTGTATTAAAGCGTTTCCAGTAGATAGTATAGATGATTACAGGTAAGTTAGATGAACCTGCAATACAAAATGCAAGTGATACTAAGAACGCTACGTTTAATGTTTGTGCACCAAGTGCTAAAAGGATTGAAATAACAGCGATTGTGATAGAACCGATACGAGCTGCAAGTACTTGCTCTTTTTCCGTGATTTTGCCTTTTTTAATGATTTGACCATAAATATCATGCGAAAGGGCAGATGCACCAGAAAGTACAAGACCAGCTACTACCGCTAAGATTGTTGCGAAAGCTACCGCACATACGAATGAGAATAGTATGTCTCCACCGAGTGCTTCTGCAAGAAGTGGTGCAGCCATGTTACCAGCAGCGTTTGCAGAAATAATGGCTTCTTTACCAACGAATTTAGCTGCACCGAAGCCTAAGAAGATTGTAAGAATGTAGAAAATACCTACAATCCAAGTTGCCCAGATTACTGAGGAACGAGCAGTTTTCGCATCCTTTACTGTAAAGAAGCGCATTAGGATATGTGGAAGTCCCGCTGTACCTAATACTAAAGCGATTAACATTGAAATAGTATCAATACCATTTTGATATTTAAGACCTGGGTTCAAATAAGCTGCACCGCTATCAGTTGCAGTTTCCATTTCTTTAAACATCGTTGCAATACTAAAGCCGAATTCTTTTAATACTAAGAATGAAATAATAACTGTTCCTAACATTAAAAGACAAGCTTTAATAATTTGTACCCAAGATGTTGCAGTCATCCCACCGAATAGTACATATGTCGTCATCATAAAACCTACGATTAATACGGCTACCCAATAGTCGATCCCTAAAAGTAATTGAATAAGTGCTCCTGCACCAACTAGTTGTGCAATCATGTAGAATAATACAATTGTAATAGTGCTTAAAGCTGCTGTACCACGAACTTTAGCGCTATCAAAACGCGCTGTGATCATGTCAGCTAATGTAAATTTACCAAGATTACGTAATGGCTCAGCAACGATGTATAGAACTACTAAGTAAGCTACTAAGTATCCGATAGAGAAGAAGAATCCATCAAATCCAAATAATGCAACTGCTCCGGCGATCCCTAAGAAAGATGCTGCTGATAAGTAGTCACCTGCGATGGCTAGTCCATTTTGCCAGCCTGTTAACCCGCCGCCTGCAGTATAGAAATCACTTGCAGAAGATGTTCGTTTTGATGCCCACCATGTAATAACTAATGTTAAACCAACAATGGCTACGAAGAAGAATATGGCTGTCAAACTCATCCCGTCATTCATCGGCGGCCACCTCCGTTCTCGTATTCAGTGATAATCGCTTGTGCTTCTTTATCGAAACTATTCGCTTTTGCTACATATACGTGACATAAGCCCCAAGTCATGATGAATAATCCTGCTGAATATAGCCACACCCAAGTAATTTCCCCAATTGCCTTTTGGTGTAGTACTGTCGTGTACGAAGTAAGAATTGGTAGCAACATATAAGCTACTAAGAAAATCACAGTTATTGACCAAAGAAATGATTTCTTTCTTCGAACAAGCGCTTTAAATGATTCTTGACTTGCAATTGCATCATAGTCAATCACGACGCCCTTGCTTGCTTGATTGTTCCCCATTAACATTCCCCATTTTGTGTTTATTTTTACTGCTTAAAGACTTGAATTTGCTAGTTTAGTGAATTCACATCTTCATTTTATGAGACGGTTCACAAAATTGCAATACTTTTCAGAAAAATTATGAAAAAATAATTTTCAGAAAAATAGTCTTAAAAGAGAATATACATAACAAGTCCTAGAAATAAAAGGGTTTTGGAAAATTCTGATAAATAAATGAAGGTAGGTCAACTCTAGATTTGCGAGTGGGAAATTCGCATAAAATTTCAAAAAGAAAATGGTTTTTTATAAAAAATAAACACTATTTACTCAGTGAAAATCAATTTTTTTTGAAAGAGAATAGTATTGTTCAATAAGTAAATTGGTAAATTTTTTATAATAAAAAGTTAAAAAACCCGACAAAAAATCGAGTTTTTTAACTTGATATTTTTATTATGAATGATAGGACGATTGATATAGCCTTTTGCAATTATTTGGATTACAAAAAAGCGATCAATGAGAGATATCAGAGACGGATACACCTGTATTTGCTTTCACGCGAATTTCCTTGTAAATGCGATCTGCTTCTTCCTGTGGTACTTTGCTAGAAGAAAGAACAGTGCCTAAATAACCTGCGATAAAGCCAAGTGGAATTGTAATAATCGCTGGAACTGCTAACGGTACGATAGGATTACCAACAAATATTGCCGCACCTTCAACAGGACTCCATACATTTGGCCCCATAGCACCTAAAACTAAACATGATACTAAACCAGTTACCATCGCTGTTATAGCACCTGTTGAATTGAATTTTTTCCAATAAATTGTGTACAGAATAACAGGTAAGTTTGCTGAAGCACCGATACAAAATGCGAAGGATACTAAAAACGATACATTCAAGTTTTGCGCAAATAGTGCAAGGATAATGGAAACAAAGGCAATAGAAATTGAACCAGTACGAGCTGCTACAACTTGTTGCTTTTCTGTTAATTTACCACCTTTAATAATTTCTCCATAAATATCATGGGAAATCGCAGAAGCACCTGTTAAAACTAAGCCCGATACAACAGCTAAAATAGTTGCAAATGCTACGGCACCGATAAATGCCATTAACACATCACCGCCCAAATAATTAGCAAGAAGTGGGGCAGCTGTGTTACCAGCTTTACTTTCAGCAAGGATTTTATCGATCCCTACAAAATTTAATGCTCCGAAGCCTAAGAAAATAGTTAATGAGAAGAAAATAGCTGTAATCCAAGTCGTCCATGAAATAGAAGAACGAGCAGTTTTGGCATCTTTAACGGTGAAGAAGCGCATTAAAATATGAGGTAACCCAGATGTTCCTAAGACAAGCGCCATCATCATCGAAACCGAATCAATCGAACTTGTATATTTCATCCCTGGTACAAGGAATTTCTCGCCATGATCCACAGCGATCGTATCAAACATTTTCATTAGAGAGAAGTCGAATTTAATTAATACTAATGTAGCTAATAAGCCTGTCCCAAATAAAAGAAGGCTAGCTTTTATAATTTGCACCCAAGAAGTAGCTGTCATGCCACCGAATAATACATAAGTCGTCATCATAACACCTACGATTAAAACTGCAATCCAATACTCTATACCAAATAATAGTTTAATAAGAGCACCAGCACCTACTAATTGGGCAATCATATAAAGGATTACGATGATAATTGTTCCTGACGCAGCTACCCCGCGAATGCGTTTTTCATTAAAACGGGCAGTAAGCATATCTGCTAAAGTATAACGACCTAAATTACGCATCGGCTCCGCAATTACATAAAGAAGAACTAAGTTAGCTACTACATAGCCTACAGAGAAGAAGAAGCCATCAAAACCAGTTAAGGCAATCGCACCGGATACGCCAAGAAATGCAGCGGCAGATAAGTAGTCACCAGCGATTGCAAAACCATTTTGCCAACCTTTTAGACCACCACCAGCTGTATAAAAATCTGCCGCAGAAGACGTACGTTTCGCTGCGATATAGGTTACTACAAGAGTTAAACTAACGATCGCTAAAAAGAAACCAACGGATACTAAGTTCATTTATCTTCCACCTTTCGCCTGATACTCAGCTAGTACTGCTGCCGCAGCTTTATCGAATGAAGCAGCTTTTTTCACATACACTGTACAAAGAATGATTGTCATCATGAATAATCCTGCTGAATATACCCAAACACCTGTAATATTTCCGACGTATTTTTGTTGTAGTACAGGTTGGAAAGCAAGGATCGGTAACAAAATATAAAGGGTTAAAAATACTGCTGTAATCGAGAAAAGGAAGGCATTCTTCTTTTTTACGAACTTGTTGAACGATTCCATAGCTTCAATTGCGCTATAGTCAACTGAATCTTTATTTTTGTTTCCAGAAATGTTTACCATTATTATTCCCCCTCAAGTGATATATTTCTGTCTTAAACGACATATTTCTTTTTTTCTCGTCGTTATATTCACTTATTTTATGGGGAAGATTCTTATAATGCAATACTAAATTTTGAGTTTTTATAATTTTTAATCATTTTCAGATTATGGAAATAACATAGAAATAATAAGGATTTAATAGAAATAATCCGTATAAAAGAGAATGGAGTTTTTTTATAGAATAATATTCTTATAATAGTTTAATAATGATAATTGCGAATGTAGGAGAAAATTCGAACGCGAAAGAGAATTTTTAGGAATTTATTATTGCATTTCTATATGTAGGATATGTTTAAAAACTAAAAAAACTTTGTTATATAACAATTATATGATGTCTTGGGAAATAACCGAAATAGTAAAAAAAATAGTTTTAAAAAATTTAAAAGAATTGTGAATTGTCTAGAAATTATAGGATATTAATATACCAAAATCATACAATATACATTGAATGGACATAAAAAAATGAAAGGTTAAGCTCATATCTTGTATTCAGTAACTATAATTTATACAATAAAAAACGATGGTAAATGAAAGGGAAGTGTGCAAATATATGAAAAAGAACAGTGTCTTACTTGTGTTGATACTAACATTAAGTAGCATTCTAACTGGTTGTGGAAGTTATAAATTTGAACCTGAAATGAACATAGAAGTACAGGATTTTTCGGTAACTAATCAAAGAAATGAAAAGGTTAGCCTTAATGATATTAAAGGCAAGCCGTCGTTAGCGATGTTCATCTTTACTAATTGTAATACCATTTGTCCGCCAATGACGTATAACATGACAGAGGTACAAAAGGCACTTCAGGATAAAGGCATGGAAGATTATCAGATTTTAGCGTTTAGCGTTGATCCTCAGGTTGATAAGCCAGAAGTTTTAAAAAATTATTTAAAAACATATTCAGCACCCGATGAAAGCAAATGGCAACTATTGACTGGCTATGATCAAAAGTTTATTGAACAGTTTGCTATGAAATCGTTTAAATCACACGTGAAAAATGATCCAAATACTGACCAAGTTATACATATGGGAAGGTATTACTTAGTTAATGCTGATGGGATTGTTGTAAAAGATTATGATGCTTATACAGATGTACCAGTTGAGACGATTGTGGCAGATATGCAGGCGTTAGCTAAATAATAAAAAATAACTCAGAGGTTGGAATGTTTTATTAAACGTCAATAGTCAAAGTTATTCAGTTAATACATCAATATCCTATATACAATGTGCAACATGATAATAAGCTATAAAGCTGAACTATTTTTTTAGTTCAGCTTTTATTTATGATTATAGATGAATGAAATGCTTATAAATTTTTTTATCTGTTATTCAACGAATGAACCAGATAATGAAGTCAGAAATGATATTAATGGGGATAAACATAAAGTGAAATTTTATTTGAGGTGATTGCAATGATATTAGTAAGTTCTTGCTTAGCAGGATTAAAAGTAAGATATAACGGTACGCATAATTAGGATAATAAGATTCGTAAACTAATAGAAGATAATAAGGCGATTGCCGTATGCCCTGAATTACTTGGTGGGTTTTCAACTCCTAGAGAACCTGAAGATGTATTAAATGGTAAAGCCAAAGTGATTGAGATATCAGGTAAAGATGTTACGAAATTGTACATAAAAGGAGCTTACGAAACATTAAAAAAGGCTATTGGAGCGACAATAGTCGTTCTTAGTCCATCTTGTGGAAGTTCAATGATTTATAATGCGAATTTAAAGGTAAGAAAATGAAGCGAAACGGAGTTACAACTGCTTTACTTAACAGAAATGGAATACAAGTCATATCTGAAGAGCAGTTTTTTCGATAATATCTGTTGAAATTATTAAAGATATTCAATTATAGAGCGCAATCCTGGGACAAGGATAAGCGCTCATTTTTGATTTTAGGACTATTTTATTGAATAACTTACTTTAATATTTCTATTAAATACAGCTGACATCGTGAAGAGTCAAATGTAAACTAACGGAACAGGATTATTCACGAGGATAAATTTGGTTATGATTGAAATTTATGCAATAATGGATGTACTAACACATAATTCGGGGAGGTTTTTGTGCAAATTACAATACTAGCTACTTCTATGTTTCTACTTATAGGGTTGTTTATTTTAATTCGTAGAATCCGTTCAATGTACAAATCAACCAAAGGGGGAATAATTCATCCTCATCTATTTTTAACACCATGATTTTCATTTCTTTGTGAGCTAAGCCTCTAACATCTTGTCATTCATCATTCAAATTTTCAGTAAACAATAATTATATTATGTCTACTAAAAATTAATAAAAGATTTCTTTTAAAAAATGGGGAAATTTAAATGTATTTTTTACCAAACGTGTATATATTTAATTTTACCAGCTTATATATTATTAGAATGATTTAACTGCTTTTGGCCGAATCCGGACGAAAAAATGCCGAGGCATTACGGCCGTCAACACATCATGGAATCTTCTTGAGGCCGTGACGCGTGATGTGGTAGAAACCTCTGCACAGATCGGGAGAGTGAATTCCATTTTATGTCGATTAAATTTCTAACATTTTGCCGTGATTAACGGCTTCTTAATAAAGCCAAGCAACAAAAAGAGACAATTAAAAGTAACTCTAAAATATACGACAAATGTTGTTTATTTTAGAGTTACTTGCCGTTGATAAAAATTATTTGAGGAGATGAAATAAATGAAAAAGCTGATCGAATTTAAAAACGTAACGAAAGAATACAAAATAGGAGAAATCCCAATCAAAGCCCTTAATGGTGTTGATTTTTCCATAAATGAAGGGGAATTCGTCGTTATTTTAGGGGCTAGTGGTGCGGGTAAAAGTACAATTCTAAATCTTCTTGGCGGTATGGATACGGCTACCTCTGGTCAAGTCTTTGTTGGGAATCAAGAAATAACAAGATTGAACGAAAAAAAGTTAACGGAATATCGTGGTGAGAAAGTGGGCTTCGTCTTTCAATTCTATAACTTGATTCCGAATTTAAACGCTCTTGAAAATGTTGAGTTCGCTACTGAAGTATGTAAAAACAATTTGGATGCTAAAGATATTTTACATAAAGTCGGATTAGCGGATCGTATGAAAAATTTCCCTTCCCAGCTTTCTGGAGGAGAGCAACAAAGAGTAGCTATAGCTAGAGCTGTTGCGAAAAACCCTTTGCTTTTACTCTGTGATGAACCAACCGGCGCTTTGGATTATGTAACTGGCAAGTCTGTATTAAAGCTTCTGCAAGATTTAAATAGAGAAACGAAGAAATGTGTTGTTTTAGTCACACATAATTCGGCCATTGCCCCTATGGCTGACAAAATTATTAAAGTAAAAAGCGGACTGATAGAAAGTGTTACGATAAATGAGGAAAAACAAAGTGTTGAAGGGATTGAGTGGTAATCATGAAATTGCTTTTAAAATTATTGAGGGACATTAAACAGTCTATGGGGCAATTTATAGCCGTCGTGATTGTTATTGCAGTAGGTGCTTTTTTCTATGCAGGACTAGTGACCTACAGCAATAATCTTAATACGTATACGACGGATTACTTTCAAAAACATAATTTAAGCGATTTACATGTATATTACAGCCAGCTTTCTAAAAATGATGTCACTCGGTTAAGTAAAATTGAAGGTATCAATAAAATCGAAGGACGTTATACCTTTGATGGTACGCAAACGTTTGAAGATTACAAAACAACATTAAAAATTCATTCGATTCCAGACAACAATGAAATAAATACACCTACTATAATTGATGGTAGTATCCCATTAAAAAAGGATGAGATTTTATTAGATTCTCATTATGCAAAAGAACATCAATATCGTGTTGGCGATCAAATCACGATAAATGCGAATGAAAGCAGCTTTAATTTTATAATTAGTGGCTTAGGTGAGAATGTTGAGCACGCAAAAAAGAATGAAATTCAAGACCATAAAGCATATGGAGTCGCTTATATTGCTGAAGAAACATTACCTGAAATTTTAAATGGCTTTTACTTTAATGAAATCATCGTGGATGCTAAAGAAGGTTACGATATTGAAAAGTTAGGCAAATCAATAGAAGAGCAGTCCAAGCAGCTTAGCTATTTAGATCAAGTAAATAAGGAACGGACGTTGAACTATTCTAAAATCAATCAAACGATTAAAAATAATAACTTAATGAGTAAAGTTATCCCATTAGTACTTTTTTTGATTGAAGCGATTATCCTTTTTCTCGCTATGTCAAGGACGATCGATTCTCAACGGAATCAAGTTGGTATTATGAAGGCTTTAGGTGTAAAAAACAGCAATATTATGCTTCACTATATGGGATACCCTATGCTGGCAGGTATACTAGGCTCTATTATAGGTTGTGTAATTGCCGCTTTTGTATTTATTCCTTTAGTCACTAAGTCTTGTGCAAGGGCCTACTCTTTGCCTGACATAAAATTCTCACTCTCTTTATTGTCAATCATCCCACCAATTATTTTCTCTAGTGTTTTCGGTGTTCTATCGTGTTACTTAAGTGGTAGAGCAATGTTAAAGGAAAACGCGGCTCAGGCTATGCGTCCTAAACCGCCAAAGAAGATGAAAAAGCTCTTGATAGAAAGAATTCCAGGTTTATGGAGTCGTATTTCCTACAGTTATAAACTCATTTTGAGAAATATATTTTTAAATAAACGAAAAGCTTTAGCAAGTTCAATTGGTGTTGTTGTAAGCACCGTGTTATTGATTACTGCTTTCGGTACCCAAGCATCCTTGCTAAAAGTAGCAGATCAAATTGAAGATGTTTATACGTATGATCTAAAAGTCGATTATACGATGGGGACAAATTTTAATACGGTAAAACTACCTTCTGAAATTAAAACTAGTTATTTGTTAGCCACTCTTCCTATTGAAATCATAAAAGATAATGACAAAGAAAGCGCCAATTTAGTAGTTACTGAACAAGAAAACAATCTCGTTCATTTTTTCGACGAAAATGACAATAGCATTTCTTTAGAAAATAACGGTGTGCTTGTCCCCAAATCTTACGCTGACAAATATCATATTTCTAAAGGGGATCGTATCACCATAAAATTTACAGCGCCAGAGCTAAAAGATACTTCTGTAGAAATGAAGGTTTTAAATATCTCTACACAGTATTCGAATCCATCATTTTATAGTACACCAGAGTACTTAAAGAGCTTTAACATAGACTACAATCCAACTTCGCTTTTAGTTCAAACAAATAACGCTGCAGATGCTATGAGCGCCCGTGAATTTTTTGAAAAAGATCGCAGTGTAGATACAATTGCTGATAAGAATGAATTAAAAAAATCGGCACAATATATTGTGAAGCAAAACAGTTTTGTATTTATCATGTTTATCACAAGCGCCATCATACTGTCCTTTGGCGCCATCTATACGATATCTTCCATCAACATATATGAAAGGAATCGTGAGCTGGCAACGCTGAAAGTATTAGGCTATCAAAAAAATAAAATAAACCGATTAATATTTTTGGAAAACATTATCCTAACAACATTTGCGGTCATTGTAGCTTTACCAATCAGTGGCTATGTCTATAAAATTATAGTAAAGGCTCTATCAAGCACCCATCAACAAATCCCAGATAAATTAAATATGTTCATCATATTCGTCTCTATAATTGTTGCGTTCTTACTGACTATAGTGTCTAACTTACTTCTTAGAAGAAAAGTGACGAAAATAAATATGATTGAATCGTTAAAAAGTGTGGAATAGAGTTTTTATCGTAAAGGTGTAAAAGGTGACCTTCGATTGCTTGAAGAGGTCGACAAAAAACAATGTGTGGGTAAATATATGATGATAATGAATCAGTCCGATAATTTTTGGGCTGATTTTTTATTTGCACGAAAGCTTTTGTCGAAAATATGTAATGTCGTTCGTATTTTTGTTAAAAGTGAACAATGTTTTTTAATCACTCGTATCCTACAATAAAATTAAGCTTTTAGCATGAAAAATAAGAAAAAACAGGAGTGTGAATCAATGTAAATACTAGATTTTTTGTGCGAAGTATACAAAAACAAATGAAGTGTGACTCTTTCTTTCTAACTATGGACACTAGTTAATCAACAGGCGTATCAACATAATAGGAGGAATGGATTGTATGTTAGTTAAATTATTAGAACCATTAAATGTTCCAGATTCGATCATTAAAAAGTTAGCGGAACCAATCAAACAGGGCGGTCATGAATTTGTTTATTACAATGAGAAAACGTCTGATTGGGCAGAATTAGCAAGTCGTAGTGAAGGTGCAGATGTTATTATGATTGCGAATAATCCTTATCCTACAGAAGTAATTGATCAAAATGACAAGTTAAAATTAATCAATGTGGCCTTTACAGGTGTTGATCATGTAGGTATCACGCAAGCTAAAAACCAAGATATTTTGGTATGTAATGCAGCTGGATATGCGAACCAAGCTGTTGCGGAATTAACGATTGGCTTAGTATTGGACGTGTATCGTCGTATCACTAAGGGTGATAGGGAAATTCGTGCCGATCATTTCCCAGGGGCATTCCAAGGTAGTGAAATTAAAGGTAAAACAGTTGGATTGATTGGTACAGGTAAAATTGGTTTAATGACTGCTCGATTGTTTAAAGCATTTGGTGCAAACTTAATCGCTTCAGATCAATCTAGTAGAAATCCAGAAGCTAAAGAATTAGGTATCAAGTATATGGAGTTAGATGAGTTATTAGCACAATCAGATATTGTGTCATTACATATTCCATTACTACCTAGCACGAAAGGCTTAATTTCTAGAGAAAAATTACGTTTAATGAAGGAATCAGCCATTATCATCAACTGTGCACGAGGCCCAATTGTTGACAATGATGCATTGGCGGATGCATTAAATGAAGGGCGAATTGCGGGAGCTGGTATCGACGTATTTGATATGGAACCGCCTATTCCTGGATACTATAAACTATTACACGCCAAAAATGTAATTTTAACACCACATGTAGGTTTCTTTACGGATGAAGCGATGGAACTGCGTGCTAAAATTGCATTCGATAACACTACAGCATTTTTAGACGGTAAACCCCAAAATATTGTTAAACGCTAAATAATATAGTTTTTTTGAAATTTGAAACAAGGAGAAAATACAATGACATTAAAAAAAATAGCAAGAAAAGATTTAAAAAATCGTATTTTCCATTGGCCAGATATTCAAGAGTTTAGAGAAGAAGAAGCGACAAAACATATTTTCTATGAAACACCTAATACTGTAGGAGCTGTTTGGTGTATGCATCCAGGACAAGATTTGCCAATTCACTCGCACGAGAAAGCTGATGATATTTGGATTGTTGTCGAAGGAACAGCAGATTTTTATCCAGAGTGTGGTGAAATGGTTCAAATTAAAGCTGGAGATGTTGTTGTTGCACGTGCTGGTGAAAAGCACGGAATGACGAATAATTCTGATAAAGATTTTGTAATGTTAGGGATTGCGGGGCCAACACCAATCGGCTTTATTCCGCATAAACATCATTAATTGAAATTGTACGTCTGTTGATTAGCTAGTTTTCATAGTAAAACGAAAGATTCCTCCTTGTAAATGTAATATCTACAAGGAGGAATCTTTCGTGCCAGCACTAAGGATTGTCACACCTTTAGCAAAATTTTATTTTACAAAGCAGAGCTGTTGCACTGTAGATTATGGTCGGTCCGATTACCTATAGGGTAGTCGGGCTTGTTTTTTGATTTACTTGAGCCTTCCATACTGTCCGAAGAGTTTGCGAAGATACAAAAGCACTACGCAAAAATCGGCAAGTGAGAATACCATAAGTCATACTTCATAAAAATTTCAAGCATAAGTTTTTTGTCTGAAATGTGCAATGTTGGTTCTGTTTTTGTTAAAAGTGAACAATGTTATTTACGTACTCATACCCTAAAATTTAATTAAGCACTACATAAGTAAAAAAAACGAAAAATGGGAGTGTCGTATTATGGGACAAACAGTTAAAAATGACCCGAATTATTACAAAAAAATAATTGTTGCACTGTGTTTAGGTTGGGTAGTTATTTGGATTTATCGCACAATACTTACGCCAATATATCCGCAAATTCAAGAATCGCTAGGGAATATAAGCGATACTCAAGTAGGACTTATTGCTTCAATCTATTTCTTTGCCTATACAGGTATGCAAATTCCATCAGGAATACTCGTTGATAAATTTGGTCAAAAACGAGTATTAATCCCTGCATTCATCATTTTCTCATTAGCAGCATTCGTCATTGGAACAAGCTCGTCAATCACGCAAGTGTACATCGGTGCCTTATTGGCAGGTCTTTCGACTGGCTCATACTACGGTGCAGCTTTCTCCTTATCAGCTAAATATATGCCAAAAGATAAGAAAAGTTTTTCTAATGCAATCATAAACAGTGGTTCAGCGTTAGGGATGGTTATTGGTTTAATAGGCTCATCTGTATTAGTAGGTGGTCTTGAAATTAAATGGAATTTCTTACTTTATATTATATCAATCCTCATTTTAGCTGTAACATTTGTGTTTGCTTTATTTGTTAAACAAGACAAAAAATTAGCTACAGAAGAACTAACAGAAGATAAGAAAACAACACAACATACAGATTCTAAAGTCAATTTATTCTCACCAAAACAATTAGTTGTCTATTTTGTCTATTTTGCAACATGTTATGGTTATTACATGATTGTAACATGGTTACCGTCATTCCTTGTCACAGAAAAAGGATTCGAACAAGGTTCAGTAGGCTATGTAGCTGCTTTAGTTGCAATCTCAGCAGTACCGGGTGCACTGATTTTTTCTAAATATATTGATAAAAATGCACATATGCGACTGAAATTAATTTTCTTCTTGTTAATTGGTGCAGCGCTAACAATTAGTCTAACAGTATTTTCCCCTAACCCAACAGTACTTTATGTTGCACTAATCTTATATGGTTTACTAGGCAAACTTGCAATTGATCCAGTATTAATCACGTATGTAACTGATTCAGTATCTTCAAATACAGTTGCTAAAGCATTAGGTTTCTTTAACTTCTTTGGTATGACTTCATCGGTTGTTGCGCCAACGCTTACTGGTTATATTGGTGACATTACTGGCTCGAAGGTATTAGCATTCTATATTGCAGCAATCCTTCTTGCAGCAGCAGCGATATTATTTTTCCTTGTAGTTATGTTAAGTGAAAAAAAACAGCCCCTAACTTCTGTAACTCAAGAATAAAACAAGGCCTCCATCAGTGGAGATTTTCTACATCTTCCACTGATGGTCTGCTTTTTTATATATTTAAATCAGGAATATTTTATTCATTTTTAACTGTTATAGGTAATAGAACACATTTCCATTTTCTTCACTTAAAAAATCCCGCTAAAAAGCATGCAAAATAGCTTTTTAGCGGGATTTTTTAAAATGTAATTTTTTCTGATGCAAATAAAGCTAATCTAATATCCAAGGAAGCTTCGGAAGCTTCGACAGACTGACCTAAAATTTCTTCGCATTTTTTAATACGATATTTTACTGTATTACGATGAATAAAGATATCTTCTGAAGTCTTTGTGAGGTCGCAATGGTTTGCCAAATATACTTTTAAAGTATGTTTTAGTTCTTTTTCCTTCGTTGTTTTCGGATAGGCTAATGAACCTAATGTGTACGTGATAAACGGTTTTAATTTGTTGGCTGGTATGAGTTGTAATAATTCTTCTACACTTTTGGATTTATAAAGTTCTATAAATCCTACTTCACCATTTTCAAACTTATTATCAAAAGCTTCATTTGCTTCGAAATAAGATAGTGGTAACTGTGAGAATTCAGAGACTTCATTACCAATACCAAATGATAATGAATTATTAAAAAACTTTTGATACTCTTTATTGAGATATTTGCAGTAATCTAAGTAATATTGATGTCTCGTTTGTAAAAGTATCGTAAAGCGATGCTTACCTGGAGACGTATATATACTGATAGTGGGATCAATGTCAATTAACTTATGCGTTAGCCATTCAAAAGTCATTTGATACCGCTCATTCAAATAGATATTATTTTCTACATCTTGTTCTTTATCGATCGCACAAATTATTACTTGATAGTAATTTGATGGTTGGATATGATGCTTTTTTAAAAACTCAGGGTGCTGCTTGACAGAAATAAGGTTATCAGGGTGTTCAGACATGAGTGATTCAAAAAATCTGTCCACATCCTGTTGTTCCGCTTCCTTAATTTTACTATTTTTATAGATTGCAAGACTGAGAGTGTTTACAGCCTGTTCTATAGCTAGCAAACTAAATGGATAATTGAGCGTATTGACGTTTGAAACCATAAGATAATAAGGAAAATATTTAAATGCAGGAACCTCAAATATAATATGTTCTTCCTGGAAAGCTTCTCTATTATTAGGCGTAATATGCTTGGAATTTAAACATCTTTTAAAATAATTAAGATTTTTTTGAACATTTTCAGGGTGTTGATTGAAGTGATGGCTCATTGATTTAATTTGATAAAGAGGATTTAATAGCATCACTGGAACTCTGAGGAGTCTACTCATCCGTTCAATCATCATTTCCAAACTTAACCCTCTCATAAGCATCGTATTTAATTCTTGTTGGATATCTAATGCAAAATATAATTTTTCAGTTTCTTCATCTAAAATATATGACGAGATGTGATGAGTAATCGATCCTAGATTCCAACTATCAGGAATGCTAATAACTGGAAATTTTAATTCGTTTGCGAATTCTATGACTTCATCATCTAATTTTTTTAAAAATCGGGAAAGCTTGATACCTATGCCTGCAACTTGTATATCATTTAATTCTCTAATGAGATCAATTAATCCAGATTGATTGTCTTGATAACACATACCAGTTGTTACGATAAATGAGTGTTGTGCAGTAAAGTCTTTGATATCAGGTGTCTCTGTAATATCGACCATTTCTACCACTCTCTCTAAATCGCCTTTATCATTTAACAATGTTAAATCTGAAAATTGTTGTACAGACATTATTTCTTTTAATGTTGTCATAAGAACTCTCTCCTAATCTTTGTTTGAAAAAGCCAAAATAAAAATTAAATATGTATGATGTTACAAAGATAACCTATCACACTGATTGTATACTATTTTTGAAGGTTATTATACGTATAATCCTTTATTAATCATAAAGGAGAATCATTATGCTAAAAAAAGGTCAGGATATCCAACGAAATCCTTCATTTTTTGAAAAGCGCGGTTACAACAAGGATATCATGCCAAAGTTGCTTGAACAAAGAAATTCATCCGCATTTAACTTTTTTACACTGTGGATGGGGGCAGTGCATAACATTCCTAATTATACAGCTGTCGGTGGCTTCTTATTATTAGGTTTATCACCATTTCAAGTGATGTTATCACTTGTTATAAGCTCATTTTTAATTGCCTTACTACTTGTTGTAAACGGTTACGCAGGCTCAAAATATGGTATCCCATTCGCCATGCACTTAAGGCATACATATGGTGATATAGGTGCTAAATTACCAGGCGTATTACGTGGTGTTGTAGCCGGCATTGCTTGGTTTGGTTTACAAACATTTGCTGGCTCACAAGCTTTATTGATTCTAATGAATAAAATTTTTCCGGGATTCAATGACATTGGAGATGGTACTACAATTTTAGGTATTACTATTCCCGGATTAATCGCTTTCTTGTTATTCTGGGTAATTAACTTTGCTATTGGTATTGGCGGCGGAGGAACCTTAAATAAATTTACTGCTATTTTAAACCCAATGATTTATATAGTTTTTGGTGGAATGGCAATCTGGGGCATTAAAGTTGGTGGTGGACTCAATAAAATTTTGAGCTATGAACTGAGTTCGGAGGGTAGTATCTTATATCAAACCATTTTAGCGTTTATCTTAGTGTTTAACTCATTACTTGGTGTTTGGGCTGCTCCAGGGGCAAGCGTTTCTGATTTCACACAAAATGCGAAATCAACAAGAGCACAAATTTTCGGACAAGTTTCTGGTATTGTTGTTGCACATATTTTGTTTGCATTTTCAAGTGTAACAATTTTAATTGGTGGGTCCATTTATTTTGGTCAACAAGAGTGGAATATACTAAATATTATCAATCAATGGGATAGTGTATGGGCCATCTTCTTTGCTACAGGTGTGCTTCTTATGACAACAATTTCTACAAATGCAACTAGTAATATTATTCCAGCGGCCTATCAAATAAGTGCGTTATTTCCGAAGTATATAAATTATCGGCGTGGAGTATGGATTGCATCGATTGCAAGTATTATCACTATGCCATGGAAGATGATGGAGAATAGTGAAAGTATCTTCATGTTTTTAAATATGATCGGTGCCATTCTTGGTCCGGTTGCTGGTGTAATGATTGTAAAGTTCTACTTCATTTCAAAGTGTAGGATCAATATCGATGAATTATATTTTGATAGTAATAGCAACGAACGACCAAAGGTGAGAATCAATATACAAGCTTATATTGCGACAATCGTTGGAGTATTCATATCTCTATTAGGTTTTATACCGAGGTTCCATGTCATTTTGGACTTTTCGTGGTTTATCGGATTTTTCACAGCAGGTATTTTACTTTTATTATTAAACGTTTTAAAAAAATAGAGGAGGATGATTCTCATGCAATTCGATTTAATTATTAAAAGTGGATTAGTTATTCTAGAAAATGGTGAGCAAGAAGTCGAAATAGGCATAAAAAATGGTAAAATCGCCGCAATTGGTAAAGATTTAGGTGAAGATGCACAAATTATTGATGCACAAGGCTTGATCGTATCTCCAGGCATGGTAGATGCACACGTACATATCACGGAACCAGGAGGAGGCTATCGCGATGAATGGGAAGGTTATGATACAGGTACACGGGCATGTGCAAAAGGTGGGGTAACAACAATTATCGAAATGCCATTAAACCAAGTACCCGCAACAATTAATGGCTCATCTATTAAAGAAAAATTTACAGCTGGAGACGGGAAATTATCAGTAGATGTTGCCAGCTATGGTGGATTAGTGCCATTTAACTTAGACGGTGGTATTCAAGAATTAGATAACAATGGTGTCGTTGCCTATAAATGTTTTGTAGCGACCTGTGGTGACCGTTCTATAGAAGGTGATTTCATGAACGTGGATGACTATACACTTTATGAAGGTATGAAACAAATTGCGAAGACAGGTAAAATCTTATCTATTCACGCTGAAAATGCTGAAATTACTGATAGGTTAGGCGAATTAGCATATAAAAATGGCGAAACATCATTACGTGCTTATGTAGATTCACGACCCGTATTTACAGAAGTGGAACCAATTCGAAAAATAATCCTATTTGCTAAAGAAACCGGTTGTCGCGTGCATATCGTTCATGTAGCTTGTGAGGAAGGTATAGATGAAATTGTAAAAGCGCAGCAAGAAGGTGTCGATATTACATGCGAAACATGTACACACTATCTATATTTCTATAAAGAAGAATTAGATACTATCGGTCCAGTTGTAAAATGTTCGCCGCCAATCCGTGAACAATCTCGTTTGGAAGGTATGTGGAATCGTGTACTTAATGGGGATATTTCATTCGTAACATCAGATCATTCACCATGTACACCAGACTTGAAAGATAAGGACAATGCCTTTGAGGCTTGGGGAGGTATCGCAGGTGTACAAAATAACGTAGACATATTATTCGATGAAGGTGTACAAAAACGAAACATGCCATTAGCTCAATTTGCAGCGATTATTGCTGCAAACCCTGCGAGACGTTTTAATCTAGAACAAAAAGGTAGCATCACAGTAGGGAAAGATGCAGACTTCGTATTTATTAAAAAAGATGCACCTTATGAATTAAAAGCCGAGGACTTAGCATACCGACACAAAATTAGTCCTTATGTTGGGCGCAAAATCGGAGCACAGATAGTGAAAACAATCCTTCGCGGTGTTGAAATCTATGACAAAGATAAAGGAATTGCAGATGAGAAAGTAGGTCGATTTATCTCTCAAGCAATAGATAATTAGCCGTGATTTATCCAAACAAGCGATATTGAATGAAATAGACTTTCTACATCATGCCACGTGGAACAACACTTGCTACATTCTGAGAGAATACTTTTAAATATCTATGTTTATATTGTTTTGGACATGGCATAAAGTACTTACTCTTTAGAGTAGTAGAAAATAGGTCCTGTTGCGCTTTAAATATACTTGGAGCGGAGCATCGTAAATAACGTAGAGGACCTTGAAAAGATCTTTATAAGTATATAATGTTTCATACCTATTACTCTGAAAAAAGGTGCAATACTTATGGGATTGCGATGTATGAATGAAGAAGAACAAAAAACTCGTCTATCGTGTTTAAGCATAAATGGATATCTACAATCAAGTTAGTTTAGCTCAATTCAAATTTTAAAGAAATAAACTACTTAGAAAGAAGTGACAACGATGTGGTTTCAACAATACGATCCACTTGGAAACGAAATAGTGAGTGGAATCATAGCCTTCCTTCCCATTCTTCTATTTCTACTAAGTTTAACAGTCTTTAAATTAAAAGGGGTTTATGCAGCAGCATTAACATTAGGCCTTACCCTTATTATTACCGTCGGATTCTTCGGAATGCCCATTACGAAAGCCTTAGGGGCAATTCTTCTCGGTACAGGCAAAGCGCTATGGCCAATCGGATATATCGTTATTATGGCTGTTTGGTTGTACAAGATTTCAGTTAAAGCCGGAAAATTTGAAACAGTACGTGGTAGTATTGCTAGTATTACAGAGGATCAACGTCTTCAATTATTGCTAATTGGCTTTTGCTTTAATGCTTTCTTAGAAGGCGCAGCAGGATTAGGTGTCCCAATCGCTATTTGTGCAGCATTACTTGTGACTCTTGGTTTTAAACCAATTAAAGCTGCTGGACTTTGCCTAATCGCTAATGCCTCTACAGGTGCATTCGGTACAGTTGGAATTCCAGTTATTACAGGTGCTCAAGTAGGTGGTATGGAAATTTTAGATCTTTCTAGAATGACAGCATTTATGTTACCGTTAATTTCATTTCTCGTTCCGTTTATCCTCATCTTTATTCTAGATGGGCTCAAAGGAATAAAAGAAATATTCCCAGCTATTTTAATCGTCAGTGGCGCATTTTCGGTGCTTCAATTACTAACGATTACTGTTATCGGGCCGGAGCTTGCGAATATTATCCCTTCTTTAGCTAGTATGATAATTTTGGCAGTATTTTTAAGAAGATGGCAGCCTAAAACGATTTATCATGAGCCTGGTGTAGAAGCAACAGGAAATATAAAAAACTACTCTATGAGAGAAATCATGGTAGCATGGTCACCATTTTATTTACTTACTGGTGTTATAGCCATTTGGAGCCTCCCTACATTTAAAAATTTATTTGCAGCAGATGGTGCACTTAATTTTACTAACGTTGCCTTGAAAATCCCAGGATTACATGATCAAGTCATGCGTACACCGCCAATAGTAACCGAAGAAATACCTATGCCAGCAATCTTAAATCATAACTTTGTTTCAGCAACAGGAACAGCGATTCTAGTGACAATTATTTTAACAAGTATTCTATTTCCTGCGTTAAACATAAATCAAACCGTTAATTTGCTCGGTGGCACCATTAAAGAATTGTGGTTACCAATTTTTACGATCGTTCTTGTAATGGCTTTTGCAAATCTCTCGGACTTCTCGGGTCTTAGTACTTCTTTGGGACTTGCACTTGCAAAAACGGGTGACTTCTTTCCATTTGTAAGTCCAGTATTAGGATGGATTGGTGTCTTTCTCACTGGATCTGTTGTTAATAATAACGCGTTATTTGGTAGCTTACAGGTGGTTACTGGGACGCAAGTCGGTATATCACCATCTTTGTTAATGGCAGCCAATACAGCTGGAGGTAGCGTGGCAAAATTGATTTCACCACAATCTATCGCTATTGCAGCAGCAGCCGTTAATGAGACTGGGAACGAGTCAAAAATCTTCCAATATACATTACGGTACAGCTTAGGCTTGCTACTTCTCATATGTATCATGACATTTGGCTTATCATTTATCTTAAAATAATTAAAAAATGAACTAAACCGCATGGTAAATCAGAGTTTTCACATTGATTTACTATGCGGTATTTTTTTAATAAAGATAAATTCGCTTCCTTCAGCTATTTTTGAATGCTGATGGAGTTGTATAAAAAAAGCTGGAACTTGCTCCGTACGTACGACTACTTAGTAGCCTATACGTAATCGATAGCTAACTGTATTCATTTTTCGTGCTCGGCGTTTACCTCTGATCCAACTTTTGAACCTTTATCCAACATATATTTGTTGATAGTGCATAAAAAGAGCTTCCATAATTGTTTGTTCTGTCAATGAATGGTTGTGAGTATGGTCCTATAATAAAAGTGTATTAGAGGAAGGAGTGAAAGAGTAATGGATATTCAATTAACGTTTGAAGCTTTAGATAAGAAATTCACAGGTTTTGGGGGCTTAGAACAAGGTGGAATTACACGCCTTTTATATTCTCAAGAATGGAATGATGCGGTTCGTGAGCTGGAAAAAACATTCAAAGAAGAAGGATTAGAAGCAAGCTTTGACGACATCGGGAACTTATCTGGGCGTCTTGTTGGAAGTAAATATCCAAAAGAAACAATTTTGACAGGATCACACATCGACACAGTTGTTGAAGGTGGGCATCTGGATGGTCAATTCGGTATCTTATCTGCACTTGTTGCTGTGAAATATTTAAAAGAAAAATATGGTCAACCACTACGATCATTAGAAGTATTATCGCTTGCAGAAGAAGAAGGTAGTCGATTCCCTTACACATTTTGGGGTAGCAAAAACTTCTTTAACTTAGCAAAAAAATCGGATGTTGACACAATTGAAGATGCTGAGGGTATTAAGTTCGAAGATGCGATGCGTAAATCAGGTTTTGATTATCGGAAAACGACTGACGTTCGTAATGACATCAAAGCATTTGTTGAAATTCATATTGAACAAGGTAAAGTGTTAGAGACAGAACATAAAACAATCGGTGTTGTCAATGGAATCGTCGGTCAAAAACGCTTCACGATCAATTTAAAAGGTGAAGCAAACCACGCTGGCACTACGCCCATGTCATTACGTCGTGATACAGTTGTTGCCTATAGTGAAATTGTTTCGGACTTAACAAAACGTGCTAGAGAAATTGGGGAACCACTTGTGTTAACGTTCGGTCATATCACACTTGTACCAAACACAGTAAATGTAGTTCCTGGTGAAATTACGTTCTCAATAGATTGTCGTCATATTGATCAGCAACTATTAAATGATTTTGCAGCAGAAATCGAAGACAAAATTAAATTAGTCGCTGAAGCAAATAGCATGACGTATGATATTAATTTATGGATGGATGAGGCACCAACATTGATGGACAAAGAAATCGTTCAAATCATTGAACAAGCAGCAAAGAATAATGTAGGTGATCAATATAAAGTGATGCCATCCGGTGCAGGACATGACTCACAAATTTTTGCTCAATATGTTCCAACGGCGATGTTGTTTGTACCTTCTATTGGTGGAATTAGTCACAACATTAGTGAAGAGACGAAGATAGAAGATCTTGTTAAAGGTATTGAAGTATTAAGCGATGTACTTTATGAACTAGCATATAAAGAATAAAAATAAAGAAAAAGGAGCCAGATACTTATGGGTTACTTAAATCAAGTTCAAGGATACAGAGAAGGTTTATTAGAAACACGTTCTGTCATTAAGAAAGACAATTACGCGGTAATCACACCAGACGGCCTAGTTAATAATGTTGTACCTGGCTTTAAAGATTGTGATGTAACAATATTAGGATCTCCACGTTTAGGTGCAAGATTTGTAGATTATTTAGTAACAGTAAAAAACCAAGGTGGAAACAAAGCTGGTTTCGCTGGTGATGGTATTCAATCATTTGTATACGTTGTTTATGGCAAAATCAATGCTTTTGCAGATGGTAAAAGATACGAATTAACAGAAGGTGGGTATTTATATGTACCCCCACACTTACAGTTGACGTTTGAAAATAATAATAACGGTGAAGATAGCCGCTTATTCTTATACAAAAAACGTTATCAACCTCTTAAAGGACAACCTCTTAAAGGACAACCTCTTAAAGGGTATACTCCAGAAGTCGTTACAGGGAATGTGAACGACATCGAACAAGAGGCATATGAAGGTATGAAAGAAGTATTAATTCAAGACTTATTACCAAAAGAAATTGGATATGACATGAACATTCATATTCTTTCGTTCAAGCCAGGTGCTTCACATGGTTACATTGAAACACACGTTCAAGAACATGGCGCTTATGTTTTAAGTGGACGAGGCATGTACAACTTAGATAACGAATGGATACCAGTTGATAAAGGTGACTATATCTTTATGGGTGCTTATGTACCGCAAGCAACCTATGCAATCGGTTTAGATGAACCGTTCTCATACATTTATTCTAAAGATGCAAACAGAGATATTGATTTATAAAAGTGAGTATAGGATCTCCGATAGTTATCCAAAGATAAATTAGGCATCTTTGTTACAAAAGATATTCAAACATAGATTCTAAATTATTTAGAATCTGACACAAAATATTAATTATATAAGGAGTAAAAAAGATGCGTGTATCTAGAGAAGAGCTATTTAATTTAATGAAGCAAAAGTTTATGAAAGCGGGATTAAATGAAGGAGCGGCACATGATGTTGCAGATGTATTAACATACGCCGATCATAGAGGCATTCACTCCCATGGTGCCGTACGTGTTGAATACTATTCTGAACGCATTGCAAAAGGTGGCATAACAGCAAATCCAAACTATACATTTGAACAAACAGGTCCAGCATCTGCGGTCTTTAATGGAGATAATGGTCCAGGTCACCAAGTTGCAAAACAAGCGATGGAAAAAGCAATTGAAATGGCAAAAAAATCGGGTATTGCCGTTGTTGGTATGAAACATATTTCGCATAGTGGTGCATTAGGTTACTTTGTTGAAATGGCGGCGGAGCAAGATATGGTTGCCTTAAGTATGTGTCAATCAGATCCAATGGTCGTGCCATTTGGAGGAACTGAGCCTTACTTTGGTACAAATCCAATTGCCTTTAGTGCACCATCCGCTGATGATCGTATCATCACATTCGATATGGCGACAACTGTCCAAGCATGGGGCAAAATCTTAGACGCAAGAAGTAAAAATGAATCGATTCCAGATACATGGGCAGTAGATGCAACTGGTGCACCAACTACGAATGCAAGAGATGTTCATGCACTCTTACCGATTTCAGGTCCAAAAGGGTATGGATTAATGATGATGGTGGATATTTTATCAGGTAGCCTTCTTGGAGTCCCACATGGTATACATGTGTCTTCCATGTATCAGGACTTAACAAAAGGGCGTGATTTAGGTCAACTTCATATCGTGATTAACCCTGCCTATTTCACAGATTTAGATGCTTTCAAACTACAAATTACAACAATGCTCAATGAATTAAAAACACAGCCAGCCGCAGAGGGCTATGGAGAAATTTATTATCCAGGTGAACGCGGTATATTAAGAAGTCAGGAATATGATAAGGAAGGTATTGAAATCGTAGACGATATTTACAACTACCTTGTGTCAGACGACGTTCATTACGATCGTTATCACGGAAAAAATAGATTTGCAGAATAATAAATTGGAGGATCATCATGTTATACACAATTATAAAAGAAAACACTTATAAAGACTCCATCGTGTTAATGCTTTTATCCAACAAGTTGTCTGCAATTGATGGTGTAAACAAAGTATCGATCATGATGGGAACACCAGCGAACAAAGACATTTTTAAATCTTCTGGCCTAGGCACGGATGAATTAGAAAAAGCAAAGCCAAATGATATCGTTATCGTTGTAGATACAGAGCAAGAAGAAAAAGTAGACGAAGTGAAAGAAGAAGTAGAAATTGCTTTAAAAGGTGATTCGGATTCACAAAATACGTCTAAAGATCAAGAAGCTCACAACTGGAAACGTGCAATGGAGCTTGCGAACAATCCGAACTTAGCATTAATTTCAATTCCTGGTCAATATGCAGCGATGGAAGCGGAAAACGCGTTGAACGAAGGCTTACATGTGTTCATGTTCAGTGACAATGTTGCTAAAGAAGACGAAGTGAAATTGAAACAAAAAGCGCATGAAAAAGGGTTATTAGTGATGGGTCCAGACTGTGGTACTGCACTTATTCACGGCGTACCTCTTGCCTTTACCAATAACGTAAACGAAGGCGATATTGGTATTGTTGGTGCATCAGGTACAGGGATCCAAGAAGTAACAACAATTATTGACCGTTATGGAAAAGGTGTGACAAACGCACTTGGTACAGGTGGACGTGATCTATCAACGGAAGTTGGTGCGATCACGATGTTAGATAGCATCAAAGCGTTAAACCAAGATCCGAAAGTAAAAGTCATTACCGTGATTTCTAAACCACCTGCAGAGGAAGTACAGCGCAAAGTATTAAACCTATTAAGAAATATTAACAAACCAGTTGTAACGTTATTTTTAGGTGACAAACCTTCTTACCAAGAAGAGAACATCTATCATGCTTATACACTTGAAGAAGCAGCGGTTGTAGCTGTCCAATTATCAAACGGTGACAAACCAAATTTTGAACCGACAACAGCTGATGTAAACGTTGTATTAAAAGAATCACAAGTTGGTATTAAAGGTTATTATTCAGGCGGTACATTAGCATCTGAAGCAGCGATGTTAGTGAGAGATGCTTTCAAAGATACAATGACTACAGAGAAAAGTGAAAGCTATGTTTTAAAAACAAACAATCATGAAATCATTGATTTAGGTGATGATGTATATACAAAAGGTAAACCACATCCGATGATTGATCCTGAAAAACGTATCGAAATGCTTGAAAAATCTATGGACGACCCTGGAACAGCAGTCATTATGATTGATAACGTGATTGGTAACGGCGGTCATGAAGATATGGCTAGTGAACTAGCACCAACAATCAAACGTATTTTGGACAGTGCACGTCAAGATGGTCGTCAACTTGCAGTACTTGCAACAGTTGTTGGTACAGCACAGGATATCCAAGGTTATGATAAACAAATTGAGATTTTAAAAGAGAGTGGTGCAATTATTTGTAAGACAAACGATCAAATGGTTCGAACAGCTATCCAACTTGTAGGCGGTACAGTGGAACAACCAATCGTTGATGTACAAAAATTTGATTATACAGAAGAAAACTTGGCAGTCGATGAGAAAATTATGTCCTTCATTAATATGAAACCAAGTGTCATCAATATTGGGCTAAAAAGCTTTACGGAAGCTCTTCAAAACAGTGGCTCCGAATGTGTTCAATTTAACTGGCGTCCAATTGCCGGTGGCGATGAGAAGTTAATGAAAGTACTTCAATTCTTAAACTATTATGAAGGAGGTACAATCTAATGGGTTACAAAACAATAAATGAAGCGAACGAAGCCGTTATCCAGAAGATCATAGCAGCAGCACCATTCTTAACGGATGTTGTACCTGCGAAATCTGTGATTCCTGAACTAGAAGACTATGTGTTATTACACGCTGGGCCTCCTATTAAATATGAAAATATGACAGATCCTATGCAAGGTTCCTGTGTTGGCGCAATCCTTTTTGAAGGATGGGCAGAAGACGAAAAGAATGCACGTGAATTACTGGAAAACGATAAGATCACATTCATTCCATGTCACCATGTGAATGCTGTTGGACCAATGGGTGGTATCACGTCACCTAACATGCCAGTACTCGTTGTTGTAAACAAAGAAAGCGGTAACGAAGCGTACTGTCAAATGAACGAAGGCATTGGAGCCGTTTTACGCTTTGGCGCCTACAATGAGCAAGTCATCAATCGTTTACACTGGATGAAAGATGTGCTAGGTCCTGTATTAAGTAAAGCCTTAAAAACATTTAATGAAGGCTTGAATGTCAACGTATTGATTGCTAAAGCTATTGCAATGGGTGATGAGTTCCACCAGCGTAATATTGCAGCTTCACTTGCATTTTTAAAAGAACTATCTCCAGTCATTGCATCATTAGAAGACGTAGAAAAAGAACAACGTACAGAAGTAATCCAATTTTTAGCTGACACAGACCAATTTTTCTTAAATATTGCTATGGCGACTGGTAAAGCAATCATGGATGCAGCACGTACTATCGAACACGGTACAGTTGTTACCGCAATGTGCCGTAACGGTGAAAACTTTGGTATCCGTATTGCGGGTATGGGAGACGAATGGTTTACTGGTCCTGTTAATACCCCGCAAGGATTATACTTCACTGGTTATTCAGCAGAAGATGCTAACACAGATATTGGCGATTCAGCGATTACAGAAACAATTGGTGTTGGCGGCATGGCGATGATTGCGGCACCTGCAGTTACACGCTTCGTTGGTACAGGAGGATTTAATGATGCGCTTGAAATAAGTAATCAAATGACAGAAATTTGTATCGGCGAAAACCCGAACTATGTCATTCCAACATGGGACTTCAAAGGCGCATGTTTAGGGATCGATGCACGGAAAGTTGTTGAAACAGGAATAACACCTGTCATCAATACAGGGATTGCCCATAAAATTGCGGGCTATGGACAAATTGGTGCCGGTACGGTACACCCGCCAATCGAATGTTTTGAGAAAGCCATCACAGCATATGCTGAAAAGTTAGGTTTTAAAGGATGATTTTACAAGCAAGTGCGGTTGGTCCAATCGCACTTGAAGTATTGAATGAAGGAAACACCTTTACCGTGCACAGTATTTTTGAAAAAGGTTTGAATATGGTTGATCGACATGGTGAATTAATATTTGCTGGTACCGACGAAAATGGGACATTTCCATTCGGCATCTTGCTTGATCGTCAAACTAAACAAACGATAAAGTCCTATATAAGAGTAGGCGATTCATTAACATTTCACAATAATCGTCTCTTTCATACCTGTTTTGAACTGGTGTTTAATGTAAAGATACTACCGTTATATATGGATTTTGGTCAGGCAAATATCAATAGATTAAAAGAAAATTTCGACTGCATTTCATTTACATCCTATGAAACAACTGATTTTGAACGAGCACGTGTGTTGGCCTTGATTGATAGATTACATGATCCAAGCCAAAATCTTGAGAAGATATTCCGTTATTTTATTGGACGTGGACAAGGTTTAACACCAACTGGTGACGATATACTGGTCGGCATATTGTACGGGCATTTTCTAAATAATTTTATCGAACATAAACATCTTGAAACTTTAAAAGCTTTAATCAATGAACCTTTAACGACCATTGTCAGTAAGCGCTTTTTAACATGTGCTTTAGATGGTGTATTTAGTTCGAAGATTACAGCATTACAGCACGATCCATCCTTAGAAAGCATGAAAAGTCTTATAGAAGTTGGCTCTTCATCTGGGATGGATACGTTATATGGCATTTACTTGTCGTTAATGAAGGAGTGAAAGAAATGGGAAAGAGTGTAGTTATTGCATTGGGCGGTAATGCAATTTTACAGCCTCAACAAAAAGCAACTTATGATAATCAATTCAAAAATGTAGTGTCTGCAACTCGTCATATGATAGAAATGAAGGAAGCGGGGCATAAAATTGTCATTACACATGGCAATGGCCCGCAAGTGGGCAATATCATTGCCCAAAACGAAGCTGCTAAAAATGTAGTCGAACCACTACCAATCCATGTTTGTAACGCAGAATCGCAAGGTTTCATTGGTTATATGATGGAAACAGCTTTAAAAAACCATATTAAAGAGCGAGACATTCATGCAAATGTGGTTACATTACTAACAATGGTTGAAGTGGACAAGGGTGATCAAGCTTTTAAAAATCCGACTAAACCAATCGGTGTATTTTTCTCGGAAGAAGAAGCGCAGCGTTTAGAAAAACAAGGCTTTACTATGGCAGAAGATGCAGGTCGAGGATATAGACGCGTTGTCCCTTCACCAGAACCACAAGTGATTCATGGTATAGATGAAATTAAACGTTTAATTGATGAAACGATTGTTATTTCATCTGGTGGTGGCGGTATACCTGTATATCGTGAAGACAGTGGTCAATTACATGGTATTGAAGCAGTCATTGATAAAGATCGTTCAGGATTAAAACTTGCGCAACAAGTGAATGCGGATGTTTTCATGATGTTAACGGATGTCCCAAATGTCTATATTAATTTTGGGAAAGAAAATGAACAAAAATTAAGCCAAATTACCATAAAAGAAGCTGAACAATACGTTGCAGAAGGCCAATTCCCAGCAGGTAGTATGTTACCAAAGATGCAAGCAGCTATCGAATTTGCAAAACTAGGCAAAGAGGCAATTATTTGTTCATTAGATCAAGCGGTTGCTGCATTAGAAGGAAAAGCAGGCACACGTATAATACACTAAGGCTCTTGATAGCTACATAAACAAGAGACGGATAAGTTAAAACCTTAAAAAGCACAAGAAATCAATTTTAAATTGATAGCTTGCGCTTTTTTTGATAGTTTCACTTCTTTTTTATCTTCCTAATCGGCAAATATGATCCATAGCGCTTAACAACAATGCTGGTATTAAAACAAAACAAAGCAAAGTATGCAAAGAAGAACAGTATTCAGGTGGACTTTCTAAAGTGAATTTTTGACGAGGAAAAGAATACAGAATATTTTTAGCTGTTGCTATCGATTTGGAAGGACTAACGCTTTTTTGATAAAATGGTAAACTGTATTTAAAACTCCTGTATGGAAAGAGGATTGCTGTGAAAAAGAAGCTAGTATTGATTGGGATAGGGATTCTGTTCGTTTTCCTTCTCCTACTAGGCACTTATAAATTAATGAATTCTAGGACGTATCAGTTATTTGGGGGTTTAACCAAACAAGTAGAGACGCATCAAAAAGTGGTTGCTTTAACGTTTGATGATGGTCCGGCAGATAATACAAATCAGATATTGTCGCTATTAGAACAGTACAATGCTAAAGCTACCTTTTTTCTGATAGGTGCAGAAATAGAAAAATTTCCTGAGGACGCAAGAAAAATTGCAGAAGAAGGACATCAAATTGGGAATCATACCTATTCGCATAAGCGGATGATTTTCAAAACACCCGCTTACTACAAAGATGAAATAGAAAAGACCGATCAATTGATTCAAAATGCGGGATACAAAGGTGAAATTGATGTTCGGCCACCTAATGGGAAAAAGTTGATAGGGTTGCCGTATTACTTAAATAAACATAAAAGGGAAACTATAACTTGGAACCTTGAGCTAGATACTTTTTACACAACGGTTTCTGACAAAGTAAAATATGTGACAGAGAATATTGAACCTGGTTCGATTATCTTGCTGCATCCAATGTATGATAAAACAGGCCAAGCGCTCCAAACAATTGAAGGTATACTACAGGAACTTTCAAAGAAGGGTTATACGTTTATCACGGTGAATGAACTTCAAGATTTATAGTATAAAAACAGAGTTAGTTGCCTACTTCCTAGGATTAACTCTGTTTTTTGTTACGGCTGTTTTCCCTTTAAATGGTTGGAAGCATCCTTCTTCAGGAAACCTGACTTTTGTTTTACACCAACAAGCTTTGTTAGGGCATAAATCGAGGGCTACGTTTATAAAAAAGGATAGTCAGCTTTACATTGTAAGCTCGGCATACGTAGGAACTCTTAGGTGGAAGGTTCAGAAGCGGGAAGATAGAAGGAATAGTTAGCTGGTAGCAAAGGGTCTGTGGTATCGCGGAATCAGAAGGAAACTGAAGGCAAAGCAGCATATGCCTAAGGAACACAAATAACATAGAAGGCTGGGATGACTGGGTGAGTGTCCTCTATACTTTCAACACGAAAAATGATCTTTGTGTGAATGCAAAGATCGCTGTCTTTTTTTAAATTTTTCAGGAAAAATGCCAATTTTACGGGGTGGAGAACATGTGTTCCTTTTGGTGAATTGAGCTAAAAAGGGAAGTCAGTAAGTTACATCAGAAACATTGTAAAAGAAGGTTGTTTTTTTGCTATTCAACTAACGGAGCAGTAGTAAAGGAACTAGCAAAAAGTTTTATAACTGCTAAAATACGTGCAACAGGTACTATTCATGGAACTTACATCAGGAAAATAATATAGAAAGCAGTAAACAAAACTTGAGGAGGTATTGTAGTGAACCAACACAAAGTGATTATTACTCAGTATAATCTTAAATACGCTGAACAAACAGTGGAGATGTGGCGAGATAGTAAGGAACAGGCTATTGGTTAGAAAGAAAATCACAGCTTTGAAAGTCACGTTTATTTTTTAAACCATATATTATCTGAGCAGTTTCAAATAGATTTAGCGTTAATTGATGAAAAAGTAGTTGGAATGATTGCCTATAATGAAAGGGAAATAAGCCAACTTTATATTCATATAGATTATCAAGGAATCGGTATAGGTCATACATTACTAGATAAAGTAAAAGCACAATCAAGGGGTAGATTAACATTACACACATTTGAAGTAAATGAAAATGCACAACGATTTTATGAAAAACAAGGATTTGCTATCATCGGTAGAGGACACGAAAATGAAGAAAATTTAGCTGATATTCAATATGAATGGAAATCCACATAATTGCAAATCTAAACGATGATTGTAAGGAATGGGCAGTCTAGTTCGATTTATGAAATATTAAAAACAGAGTTGATTCTATAATTTTGTAGATTAACTCTGTTTTTATGTTAATAAATTTTTAGAAAACAGTCTAAAAGAAATATGACTATTACCGAATGGGGAAAATTAGGTGATATATTTGTTGTAATAGCTGAAATGGAGGCTCATGCTCACGAAATTTAAAATTTTTTATTTGACCCTGAAACAAAAATTAAAATAGGAGGAAATTTGAATTGAGAAAAATATACGTATTACTTTTTGTTTTTTTGTTTATTGGGAGCAGTAACCTTGTTCATGCAGAAGATAAAGCAACAAAACAAGGAAGTTCGTATGATGTTAAGAAACTTTATTTAGACAACGGTTTTACTGAGGTTAATGAAGCAATAAAAAAAACCGAAGATTTATTAAAAAAAAATTTAGAGCTTCCAACTCGTGTTCCACCAATTACTTTTACACATATTGTAGGAAGTTTTAGCAGTGCATCAGGAGGACCTAATTTAGAAATTTCTTATTTAGATGAGAATTCACCACGTACCCGTTTTAAAATATTGGTTTCTAAAACGCCTCCTTCTTCAAATGATTCTAAAAAAATACGTTTAGACAATGAATTACTTTATTATAATCACAGTGATTTTGATGTGTTTGTAATTGAAAAGAAAGAACTTGGATACACTTTTATGATTGATAAAGAGAGCAGTAAAAAAATTACTATGGATGGTGTAGTTAAAATTGTTAACTCTATGGAATAAGCGGGGAAATGCTTACTTATAACGTTTTAACTTTTTCATTTAGCTGATAACAGTACAAATGTAAAGGTGATGTTAATGAAGGATGGCTAAAACCAATCGTGAAAAAGCTTTAGTGATGAAAATTTTTCAAAGGTAGTTTGATTGCATTTTATGAATTATGAAAAAATGAAATTCGATAAAACATTACAAAAAATACAGTCCGACGCCAAAAAATAGTAATCAGTGAAAGCGTGAGAACATAAAAAATTTATGGCAGATATTACGTATTTTCACACGCTTTAGGATGATTGGTGATATTGGGTGTCGGCATAATTATATATATATTTAGTACAAATAAACGTTTGACTGACTTGATTATAGAAACGTAAAACAACGTAAACTCATAGTACAAACGGATTTAGATTTTTTGCAAGCACTTAAAGAAATACCAGTTTACATTTTTTAGCCGTTTTGTCTCAATGTTATTAGTATACTTTTCATTGATACACAACTTCCTATAATTTATATTATGTAAACTAAAATTATTTGGCGTGGAGGGAGGAGGGCTTGGATTCGTCAACTACCCATAATATCTGTACTTTTCGACTTGTAATTCTTAAGTTCCTTATAATTTTCATGTGAACGATAACTCTCCTTTTTTACGATAATGGGATGATTTTGTACGGATAATAATTATTGTTTAATACGATATCTGGAGGTTTTATACTTGCAACTACATGCTGCCATTGATGAATTTGTTTTGTATATCGAGATTGAAAAAAATTACTCGGTTAATACAGTCACTAGTTATGAATACGATTTACAACTCTTCTTGACCTTTTTATCGGATCATGGCTGTTCAACCTGTTTAAATGAGATCACCAAGACCCAAGTACGTCGCTTTATCCAACATCTATTAGGATCATTAAAACAAAAACCTCCGTTCGGTGAACCGAAAAATCTCTTCCTTAAAATCGTTCGCCAAATATTGTTTAATTGAACGATACCTTGCTAATGATTTTACGCGCGGGATTGAATCGCCAAAGACCGATGATAAACTTCCTGTCTATATGACATTAACAGATCTAAAGCAGCTATTTGACTATTTAGAACGCGTCCAATCACGTTTTTCGATGCGGAATGAGATAATGTTTAAATTGTTAGCAACAACAGGTATAAGACGTTCTGAACTTGTTTCATTAACATGGGAACAAGTTGAACTTTATTTTGTCATGCAAAAAATCTGCACTCAATTGTTAGATAAATCTACCAATTGAGTGCAGTGAAACCTTTTTTAATACGCTTTATATTGTCTTAACAATAAATTGGGAACATCTCTCATTTTATTAAATGAAAAAGTTTGTCTTGCAGCTTCAATAAATTGTGAGCGGTGTTCAAATGGGTCAATTGAATTAGAATTAATATATGAAGGTGCATTGCTAAGTTCTATTAGATTCTTGTTGGTTAATACATCAGTATCTAATCCTTTAAACAAAAAGATATCTTCTGAATATGCAAATATCATAAAATTGATTGCAGCTAAAATATCATCGTCCGATAATTTATTTAATTGTTTCCTAAACTCTCTAAATCGCTTATCTTTTGATTCATTTATTATCATAACAATACTTTGATCTTTGAAAGGAAAAACACATATATGTATAGATTTTAAATTATAGACAGATTTTTCAATATATAAATTGTTGATTATATTACCTTCTAAATCAAAAATAGGGATAATGTTTGATTGAAATGCATAAGGGACAACATAATCCAATTTTTTAAAATATAGCACTTGATAATCTTCTGTAAAGTGTTTTTTTTTGTTTAAAATAGATTTTGCTCGATTATAACCAGCAAGATATTCTTTTAAATCTATATCTAATGATGATATAAATGAATAGCGGGCTTTATCATTTTTGTCAACTTCACCCCATATATTTTTATATAGTTCTTTATCAATCAAACGTTTATAAAGAACTTTTAAATAATTTTTCAAAACAATTTGAGTTAACATTTTTTGAGTTGGTTTATCATTATAGTTCTCAGGATTTTCGTACTCAGAAAATATTTTACTATCACAGTCGTTACAAATGAGATAAAATGTTCCTGAATTTGCGATGCCTTTACTGTCGTCTAATCCTGGTAATTCAACTAATTTAAAATTATTATATAATAAACCTTCTACAGCAATATTACGTAAACAAAAGGCTGGAATAGAATGTGACTTACAAAAACTACTGCATGATTTACCACAGAAGAAACACGTAGCTAGTTTAGCCTCTTGTTTACTATTATTATATATCTGAGAGTACTCTTTTCTGAAATCTAATTTTGATAATTCCATTAATTTCAATTCTTCTTCAGTATCAGGTCTTAAAGATTTCGTTTTTACTTTTATATCTGACATCATATACACCTCAAATCAATATAATTTTAACATTGGAAATTTAATGTAATACCTATTACGATACAATAATTGCATGTTATCCGAAAATACTCCTGCAAAACCAACACCTTTTACAGTGTAAACCGGTTCAATTTCAGCGATATTATTAAAACGAATCACTAAATACCGACAATTACCGAACCCATAAGGGGTTTTCCTTTTTAAATATGCTGATAAATAATCACAGTTTACAATAGAGATTAAAAAAACTATATAAACGACAGCACCTCCATTTATTTCAAATACATCTCTTTATTATTTTACCATGCATCGTGCTCCTAAAATCTATTCTATAACAATAGCGTATTATATATACTATTGAGGATTAAATTGGTTAAAGAATTTATGTGAATAATTTTTATTTATATTGGGCTAATATACTTTAAACGATAATTAGCATTATTTAAACGAATAATCCCCTTTTGAACGATAGCAACAACAGGTCTGAGGCGTTCTGAGCTCGTTTCATTGACCTGGGAACAAGTTGATTTGGTAAGTGAAACAATTCGACAAGTTGATTTGGTAAGTGAAACAATTCGAATAGAAGGAAAAGGGAAAAAAGAACGGATTTTGCCCCTTCATCCACACTTAATGCCGCTTCTGGCATCTTATAAAGCTTCTTTAAGATCATATCAAATTTATCCAACAGAACCTGTTTTTCTAAATAAAAATCGTAAAGCATTAGATCCGCGTGGGTTACATGTCATCTTTAAAGATGTATTGAAAAAGGCAGGCCACTCGCCTACCCGCTTTACACTGCATAACGGATGTTACAACAAAATAAGGAAAACGTGTTAGAGTGCCTTTTAAGCCCAATGGAGCTGGGAAGATTAAAAAAACACCATCCTTTCGTATAGTTCTACAAAAAGAATAGCGTTTTTTCTTGTTTAGGGATATATTTTCCTTATATGCTAGCTTAAGTTAAAATGTGACCGCCTTCTACATGAAGAACGGTTCCAGTCACGAAACTATTTTGTAGCAAGTATAGTACGCTTTGTGCAACATCTTCAGCTCTTCCTATTCGTTTCACAGGGAGTTTGTTTTCAACTGCATTATAGAAGTTAATACGTGCTTCTTCTGGCATTTTGCTACGGGAAGGTGTATCAATTATTCCAGGTGAAACGATATTTACTCGGATCGGAGCAAGTTCTAAAGCCAAAGTCTGGCCTAGATTCGAAATAGCCGCATTGACTGCCCCTAGAATTGCTGAGCCAACCATAGACTTGTAGGCTACAACCCCGGAGAACAAAGTGATTGAACCGTTTGGTAAAATTTTCGAAGCACCGTATTTCGCTGCATAATATTGTCCCCAGAATTTGTTTTCAAATAGTTTTCGGGCTTGGGCTGTATCCGTTTGGAGGAATGACCCGCCGGATGTTTCTGCCGCGCTTACCACAAGATGATCGAACTGGCCAATCTTTTCAAAGAAAGACTGGACTTGCTGTTCTTGCGTTGTATCTAGAGTACAAGCCGTTGCTCTATCTCCTAGTTGCTCTTTTGCATTCCGTAATTTATCTTCGGAACGGCTGGCAATGATTACTTCTGCCCCATGAGCTATTAGCTGTTTAGCTGATTCCAAACCAATCCCAGAGCTTCCACCGATAATTACAACTTTTTTATCTTTTAACATGTTTTTCTCCCCTTATACGTTTCTTAATAGATTAAAAATTCAATACCTCTTGCAGATGTAAATCAAGTTCGGATACAAACTTTTCAACTTTCGGATTTTTGACTACATCATAACAAGAGAAACTCTTTAAAGGTTTCATTCCGAGAAATTTCTGTATACGATGTAAATGACTTAATGCATCTTCTAGGCTGCTCCCTTCAAAAAATTGACTTGGATCGTTAAATGCTTTTTCAGGAGCATTCCAGGTAGTCGAAAACATATATTTCTTTTCAGTCAACAACCCGCCTTTTCCATACTGATCAGCACCCCTAAAAAATAAACCATAAGCATATACTTCATCCATATACGACTTCAATAAGCCCGGGACACTGAACCAATAGATAGGTGTTTGGTAAATGACAATATCAGCCCATATAAATTTTTGTTGTTCTTCTTCGATTTTATATCCTTTTTGAATAATTGTGGTTTTTACATTGTTTTTTTCACTTAAAAAACTGACCATTTTGTTCATCAATGTTTGATTTAAATTCCCCTCTGCTGAACTATACTTCTGATGACCGTTAATTATAAGTATATTTTTCATCTTTATCTAGCTCCTTCAATTATATGATTTCTAAAAAACTGCCTAGCGTGTAGTTGATAACCCTACTGCACTTAAGGTAAAATTCAAATCGTTTGCTTCATCCGGAAGAATACTCATGATGATGTATCAATAGCAAAAGCATTGATTTATATAGCAATGAGAGCAAACGGTAGTTTGTTTCGTTGATTTCTTGCAATAATTTTAGTCACCTCCTCAATAAGGGATGAAATTATAAGTACAACGATATTATAAATATAGTAACTTCATTTACGGAAGTAGCGATATTTATTTCATAAAGTTTCTGAAAGTATACTATTGTGATATGATAAGGTGAATTAAACAAAAAAATTTTTCGGGAGGATGTTTCATATGAGTGTTATTGAGCCAGTAATATTAACCAAAGGAGCACCAGGTGAGACCTGCCCCATTGCTAAAACGCTCGACGTGATTGGGACAAAATGGACTTTTTTAATTATTCGCGATCTGCTTATAGAAGGAACAATGCGATTCAGTGACCTATTGAAATCAATGAATGGAATTAGCCCGAAAACACTTTCACTCCGTCTTAAGACACTAGAAGATCATGGGATATTGAATAAAAAGGTATTCCCGGAGGTTCCCCCTCGTGTGGAATATACGTTAACAGACAAAGGAAAACAATTGGAAGGTATTTTCATTGAATTAAAGAGATTTGGATTAAATTTATAAAAAATTAAAATAAGTCATTCTTTAAATTTTGGTAAGTTAATTATGAATCATATCAGAGCATTTTTATTTTTAAATCTATTTCTCAGGCTATGAACTATACAAACTACGCTATCACCGCATATTGATAGTAAAGTAAAGCTATTTTAGCCTTACACCTCCGAATTTTGTTACTATGGGTCACTTTATCCCAAGTGACCCTTTTTATTTTTTTCCTTAAAGTGTTCATTAACACTTGTTTAAATTTATTTAAATGAACCTAGGCTGCTTCACTTTTGTCTTTTATTAGATTTTGCAAGATCATAATCAACACCTTTTTTAAATACTTTTTAAAAATTCAGAGTATCAAATTTATTACTTGTCGCTTCTTTCAATTCTTTAGTAATCTTTTCTCAGTCAATTCAACAATATAAAAAAAGTTATCCATTGGTTCTATATAATGTGTAAAAAAGAGTCGAACATACAAATTTGTATGTTCGACTCTTCAAGTATTCCCGTTTTACTGAGCAATTTTTTCTCTCGTACCAACTATTCTAAAGCCCATCTTTCTATGTAATTGAATACTTGAGGTATTTATTGCAAAAATAAATGATTGAAGTGTCCAAAAGCCCTCCTTTTCACTCTCCTCAATTAGTGTTCGAAACAGCTTCGAGGCAATCCCTTTCCCTTTACTATCACTTGATATATAAACACTTACTTCTCCAACTCCAGAATATACTGCTCGGGTAGATACAGGTGAAATTGCAATCCAACCGACTATTCTATTTTTGACTTCTGCCACACAGCGTAAAGTAACATGATGCCCTTCATCCCATACTCGTTCGCTTGGTACATTTGTTTCGAAGGTTGCCATTCCTGTTTCGATTCCTTCTTTATAAATCTTTAATACCTCTGCTAAATCTTTTTGCTCCATATTACGAATGAATACTGCGTCCATTCATTTCCCCCCTTGTTATGTTCAAAAAGGACTGCTAGCTTTCGCTAACAGTCAAGTAATTAAACGTTATAGATTTTCCATATCAGACTTACCTCATTTTATATTTGTACTAGTTATGCTTCTTTTTTCTTATCCAAAATGACATATATAATAAATGCTATAGGTCCAGTTAAAAAAACACTAATTAACCATATTAGAAAATGTTGCTTACTAATTTTATTTTTCAGATATTCAAGTGTAAAATATGAAAGTATTAAAATAATTAATAAATATATTCCCACTATAAATAGCTGATCAAACAAACATATCCCCCATTCCAATTAACAACATGTATTTGATTGGTTGACAAGATTTATACTACATACGCCTGTTTCTGGCAATTCCAATTCCACACGTTTTGAGGCTTCTTCATCGCCAGATAAATAAGCTATTATTGAACGGACTTGTTCATAGCCTGTTGCCATTAAAAATGTTGGTGCGCGTCCATAACTTTTTGCACCGACAATATAGAAGTCCTTTTCTGGTTGTCGTAGTATCTCTTCTCCATGCGCTCGAACTGTTCCACAACTATGCTCATTAGGATCAATTAGTGGTGCTAATGCTTGCACACTCTCTGTTACATTATCAATGGAAAGACGTAGTTCGCTGTTTATTGCAAAATCTGGTCTATTTCCTGCATTTACAATGAGCTCATCGAATCCTGTTAATACTTTCTGTTCTCCATTTAAAGTACCAACAATATTTATTTTTCCATCTTTTTTCACCATTGAAATATAGAATGGTGTAATCACTTCAATCTTACCTGCATCTACTAATTCATGAATACGTATACCTAGAGCACCACGTGCTTTCAAGGCATCTTTTTCTTCCCCACCATATACTTCTTCAGCAGATTTCTTGCGCATAATCCAAACCAGTTTCGTTGAAGGACTCTCTTTTTGTAATTCAGCCAAAGATAATAAGGTATTGATAGCTGAATGACCGCCGCCAATAACAGCAATTTTCTTATTTGCATATCTTGTAGTGTTCATTTTTATATCTGGAATTCCATACTCAATGTGTTCAGCTAATACTTTTTCAGTTTGTAGCCAAACACCTGTAGAGTTTGCCGGGTTTGGGTTCCCCCATGTACCTGTTGCATCAATAACAGCTTTAGCCTCAATGACATGTGTGTCGTTTTCCGCTTCAATATATACCTTATAGGACTGATTTAAGCGATTTTTTGATTTCATCTTATCATTCAATTGACGTGAAACTCCCACTACTTTTGAGTTTAATTGAATGAAAGGTTTTATTTGTGCTATCTCTGCTAAAGGCTTTAAATAGAGATCAATTAACTCATGCCCAGTCGGTAATGTTTCTAAGTTAGGTTCTTGCCAATCAGCTTCCTCAAGTAAAGCTTTGGCAGCTTTATTGATGTTATATCGCCATGGAGAAAATAGTGTAACATGACCCCAAGTGCGAATATTATGAGCTACTTCATTCCCAGCCTCTAGTAAAATAAAGGACTGATTTTGTTCTACTAAATGAGCAGCTGCAGCTAAACCGACTGGACCAGCACCAATTATTACGATAGGTAAATTCTTATTTAAAATATTAAAAATCTCTTGTACCTCGATATCTTTAGCAGTAGAACAGCAAGAACCATTTTGTTTAATTATGTTAAGTGTTTTCATATAAAATCCTTCTCCTCTATAAATCTTTAATATAAGCATTTTCTTATATATAGTGTATTTTTTACGTCTAGCATTAAGCTAGACGTAAATTCAATCATTATTTCTTAATTTCTATTATGGTTTTTCGTTTAGCTTGAGCTAATGTATATTCTCTACTAGTCATAATCAAAGTCAAATAAGAAATGAAATATTCTTTTGTTAACACGCTAGCATGATTAACTGTCATCGTGTTTCATCCTCCTTTTCAACGGCTTGAACAATTGTTTAGACAATATAATTTAATTTACATTCATTACGAATATCTTCTTCACTTTTCATTCAAAATTATTCTTTAGCAAGATTTTGGTGAATATCCTATTAATACTAAACCTAGTTCACCATTCTCTTCCTCTGCATGAATCGTAACATCTGTTAATTGTGGTGCAATATCAGGATGAATGGCAACTTCGATACCTTCAATTGTCTGTACAGCATCATCTTCTGTCGGTGCTTCAATGCCTACACCTAAATTAACTCCGCAGCATCCTGCAATACCAAAGAAACGAAGTGTTTTCACCTCTGAATCAGCTAATACCTGCTCTATATAATTTTTACCTTCCGGACTCATTTTCATTTAATTGTCTCTCCTTTAAGTTCATGTAACCCTTTTGTTCCAACTGGTGGAGTTTTTACCCATGGGATTGCCACGAATTGATTGTTGCTGATGGATTTGATTTCTTCTAGCCATTTTGTTTCGGCTTGTTGTTTTTGTATTAATGTTGGACTTGTTGTTTCGATAGATGAAAATGTCTGATTGACAACCCACCAACCAACAAATAACCCAGCTCGCTGTAAATCTTCCTGTAAACGCGTTGCTTCAAAAACAGGTGTTGCTTCAGGCAGTGTTACGATTGCTACACTTGTATAACTTGCATCACGTAACCGTGGTAACAAGTTTGAAACAGCTGGAGGGATTTCACCTTGCGAACGGCTTATTTCACGATGATAGGCTTCTGTTGCATCTAGTAACAACAACGTATGGCCAGTTGGTGCTGTATCAATAATAATGACTTCATCTTGATGATTTTCTACAACATTGGCAAATGCTCGGAATACAGCAATTTCCTCAGTACAA